>VOFB01000134.1_pt1:255000-500000 | contig 500000 bp, 441 predicted proteins | sample 5384141 | NCBI WGS metagenome assembly VOFB01 (sample SAMN12384721, study PRJNA508395) | human gut metagenome | isolation source: healthy gut A | host: Homo sapiens
CAGCTAAGGTCCCAAAGTGCGTGTTAAGTGGTAAAGGATGTGGGATCTCGAAGACAACTAGGATGTTGGCTCAGAAGCAGCCATACATTCAAAGAGTGCGTAATAGCTCACTAGTCGAGAGGTCCTGCGCCGAAAATGTCCGGGGCTAAAACACGACACCGAAGCTGTGGATCCGAAAGGATGGTAGAGGAGCATTCTTAAGTCGACGAAGCTGTACTGTAAGGAGCAGTGGAGAGTTAAGAAGAGAGAATGCCGGAATGAGTAGCGAGATTTAAGTGAGAATCTTAAAGGCCGAATATCTAAGGTTTCAGGGTAAAGCTGATCTTCCCTGGGTAAGTCGGGGCCTAAGGCGAGGACGAAAGTCGTAGTCGATGGATAACAGGTTGAAATTCCTGTACTGCTTATGAACAGAACTGTGGGGACGCAGAAGGAGAGCACGAGCCGGAAATGGAAAAGCCGGTACAAGCGTATAGCAGTCACATAGGAAAATCCGTGTGAGAAATGTAAAGCGTGATGTGGATCGAACATTAGTAGAGAAGCGTGTGAGCCAGCTGCCAAGAAAAGCCGCTATTGTTTCATGAGTACCCGTACCGTAAACCGACACAGGTGGATGAGGAGAGAATCCTAAGGCCGGCGGGAGAAGTGTTGTTAAGGAACTCGGCAAAATGACTCCGTAACTTCGGGAGAAGGAGTGCCATAGAAATATGGCCGCAGAGAAATGGCCCAAGCAACTGTTTAGCAAAAACACAGGTCTATGCAAAACCGAAAGGTGAGGTATATGGGCTGACGCCTGCCCGGTGCTGGAAGGTTAAGAGGAGAGGTTAGAGCAATCGAAGCTTTGAATTTAAGCCCCAGTAAACGGCGGCCGTAACTATAACGGTCCTAAGGTAGCGAAATTCCTTGTCGGGTAAGTTCCGACCCGCACGAAAGGCGTAATGATTTGAGCACTGTCTCGACAACACACCCGGTGAAATTGAAATACCAGTGAAGATGCTGGTTACCTGCGCCAGGACGGAAAGACCCCATGGAGCTTTACTCCAGTTTGATACTGGGATTCGGTACTGTCTGTACAGGATAGGTGGGAGGCTAGGAAATGGTGACGCCAGTTGCCATGGAGCCAACCTTGGGATACCACCCTTACAGTACTGGGTTTCTAACCTGCAGCCGTGACCCGGCTGGGGGACAATGTCTGACGGGGAGTTTGACTGGGGCGGTCGCCTCCGAAAGAGTATCGGAGGCGCTCAAAGGTTCCCTCAGAACGGTTGGAAACCGTTCGAAGAGTGCAAAGGCAGAAGGGAGCTTGACTGCGACACCGACGGGTGGAGCAGATACGAAAGTAGGACTTAGTGATCCGGTGGTATAAAGTGGGATTGCCATCGCTCAACGGATAAAAGCTACCCTGGGGATAACAGGCTTATCACTCCCAAGAGTTCACATCGACGGAGTGGTTTGGCACCTCGATGTCGGCTCATCGCATCCTGGAGCTGTAGCAGGTTCCAAGGGTTGGGCTGTTCGCCAATTAAAGCGGTACGCGAGCTGGGTTCAGAACGTCGTGAGACAGTTCGGTCCCTATCCGGCGTGGGCGTAGGATATTTGAGAGGAGCTGTCCTTAGTACGAGAGGACCGGGATGGACAAACCTCTGGTGTATCTGTTGTTTTACCAAAGGCATGGCAGAGTAGCCAAGTTTGGCAGGGATAAACGCTGAAGGCATCTAAGCGTGAAGCCCCCCTCAAGATAAGATATCCCATCTTCGGAGTAAGACCCCTTGAAGACTACAAGGTTGATAGGCTTTGAGTGTAAGTGCGGTAACGCACTGAGCTGAGAAGTACTAATAGGTCGAGGACTTATCCTTAGAGGTTTCTAAGAGATAAGCTTTGGAGATACGCAAGTGTGTAAGATATCTGCAAGGTGCAGAATCTAAGGCATACACAGTAAAGAATAAAGTTTACTTTGAAACAGTCGTTGGTTATTAGATGGGGTTAGGTTACTAGCTTTCTGTGTGAAATTCTGAAGGTACAAGTAAAAAAGTACTTGCATTTTCAAGTCAAATGTGTTATTATTGACTAAGACGCCGTGGTTTACCAGGTGATATTCCTCGATAGCTCAATGGTAGAGCACTCGGCTGTTAACCGAGGGGTTGTAGGTTCGAGCCCTACTCGGGGAGCTGCTTTTAAAAACCTGGCCCCATGGTCAAGCGGTTAAGACATCGCCCTTTCACGGCGGTAACACGGGTTCAAATCCCGTTGGGGTCATTTGACAATTTAATATGCCGATGTGGCTCAATTGGCAGAGCAGCTGATTTGTAATCAGCAGGTTATCGGTTCGAGTCCGATCATCGGCTTTTTGCTTAAAGCAAGAAGTTGCCAAAAGCAATAAATGGGTGGATTCCCGAGTGGCCAAAGGGGACAGACTGTAAATCTGCTGCGTAATGCTTCGATGGTTCGAATCCATCTCCGCCCATTTTATTTTTTTGCCGCGGGGTGGAGCAGTCTGGAAGCTCGTCGGGCTCATAACCCGAAGGTCATAGGTTCAAATCCTGTCCCCGCTACTTTTATGTAAGCCCAGATAGCTCAGTTGGTAGAGCAGAGGACTGAAAATCCTCGTGTCGCTGGTTCGATTCCAGCTTTGGGCACTAAACAAAGAGATTAAGATGAAAGCTGAAACTGTTAAAGGTTTCAGCTTTTTATTTTATAAAAGTGTATTGTAAATTATATTGGAATAACAGAGGAGGATATTGTTTATATGGTATTCAATGTAGGTCAGGTTATAAAGATGAAAAAAGCTCATCCATGTGGAACTAACGCTTGGGAGATACTCCGGGTTGGAATGGACTTCAGACTTAGATGTACTGGATGTGATCACCAGGTGATGGTGTCCAGAAAACTGGTTGAAAAGAATTTTAAAGGTTTTATAGAAGAGAAGTAAAGTAAAATTTGTAAAAACGTATAAAATATTGGAGTAATAATAAAAAATACCTTCAAAAATAATGTTGATCAAGACAAGAAAAAAATGTAATAAAAGAAACAGGATTATGACTAGGCGATCATAATCCTGTTTCTTTTATATAAGTTTTTTTGTGAGCTGGTATGGGAGAATATGTCTCATAAACTAGCAATTACCCTCTGTTCATGCAATCCATAGGGAGGAGCGCAGCCGTTTGGCGACTGCGCCAATTAAGGGATTGGGGGTGTAGTCATTGCTGACTACAAAAGGGAGTAAATAACAAAAAATAGTAAATTGTCAATGTTATAAAATTGTAGTTGTAAGCAACTGCTGTAATCTGTATTACTCATTCATCTCTTGCTTACAAACTGATAATATGACAAATGGAATAATATTGCAATAGCTTTGCAAGCTTTCAAGCCATAATACCATATAAGTTGGCGATTGTGACTGTTTTTGATCATATATTACTCAAATACACGCGAATAAATGATTATAAACTAATGCATATGCTCAAACAATCTAAAAAAATCAAATGGTAAGACAACAAGCGTGAGTTGCGCACATTTTGGTTGCGCGCACATAGACAAAACAAGAAAGAAATAAATGAACAATATAAGAATAAGGGAAATAGCAAAAGAAATAATAAAAGAGAAAATAAAAGAAGCAGAATCGTTTTTAGGCTATCATGATTCTGCTTCTTTTATATATAAGTTTTTTGTGAGCTGATATGGGAAAGTATGTCTCATAAACTAGCTTTTACCCGCTTTTAATTCCCTGAACCATTATCGAAATCCTAAGGGAGGGGTACAGCCGCTCGGCGGCTGTACCAATTAAGGGATTGGGGTGTAGTCATTGCTGACTACAAAAAGGGAGTAAATAACAAAAAATAGTAAATTGTCAATGTTATAAAATTGTGGTCGTAAGCAATTGTCATAGTCTGTATGACTCGTTCATCTCTTGCTTACAAGCTGATAATATGACAAAAATGTTTTTAGTGCAATAGCATTTGACTGTTTTCCACCATATTTACATATTTATAATAAATTTTGACTGTTTTTGATTGAAAATGCATATTGTAAGGTGATTTTATGAATATAAAAAATAAAATAAAACGGTTATTAATACTGTTCAAACAACCGGTTTATATGTTATAACTTTAATTATGTGACGTGATAATACATTATCTCACAATGAACTATCACATACAAAAAGAAAAAGATCAGGGAGGATCAAGATGAAGAGCAGCAAGAAAAATCTAATTGCTATCGCCGTGGTGATTTTGATTATCGCGGTTCTTGGAATTGTGTCCATATATGTGGATAAGATTCCATCACCATCGACCTATGCAACGTTCTGGGCGCTTGTACCATCGGTTGTGGCCATCACACTTGCTCTTATAACAAAAGAAGTTTACAGTTCACTTTTTATAGGAATTGTAATAGGCGGTGTGTTTGCATCAGGTTTTAGTTTTACAGGTAGTATATCAAACGTATTGCAGGATGGACTTATAGCTCAGCTTTCAGATTCCTACAATGTGGGTATACTTATATTCCTTGTCATCCTGGGAACGATAGTTGCCCTTATGAACAAGGCTGGAGGTTCAAAGGCATTTGGAGACTGGGCAGCGACTCATATCAAGACCAGACAGGGCGCGCAGCTCTGTACAGTACTGTTAGGTGTACTTATATTTATTGATGATTATTTCAATTGTCTCACGGTTGGTAGTGTCATGAAGCCAGTGACTGACAAACACAGGATATCGAGAGCGAAGTTTGCGTATGTTATAGATGCCACAGCAGCACCTATATGTATTATTGCACCGGTGTCATCCTGGGCTGCGGCTGTCAGTGGATTTGTAAAAGGTGAGGATGGATTTGGCCTGTTTATAAAAGCTATACCATATAACTATTACTCATTCCTAACTTTGGCTATGATGATCGCCATGATAGTTATGAAGGTAGAGTTTGGCCCTATGGAAAAGCACGAACTGAATGCGCTGAAGGGTGATCTTCTCTCACTTGGAGATGGGAAGAAGACTGTCACAGCTGAGGAGACAGACGTTGTCAACAGTAATGGAAAGGTTATAGACCTTATAATACCGATCATCTGTCTTGTTATATGCTGTGTTATAGGAATGATCTACACAGGTGGATTTTTCAGTGGAACAGGATTTGTCGAGGCATTTTCGAACAGTGATGCTTCAGTTGGACTAGCAATAGGAAGTTTGTTTGGTCTGCTGATCACTATCTTATTATATGTGATAAGAGGTGTACTTGACTTCAGTAAATGCATGGAGGCGATACCAGAGGGCTTCAAGGCTATGGTTCCTGCAATATTGATTCTGACATTTGCATGGACTCTTAAGGGAACCACAGATATGATGGGCGCAAAGGATTTCGTGCAGAATGCTATGGAATCAGCGTCAGGAAGTCTGTTCAGCCTTTTGCCGGCGGTTATATTCATTGTAGGTTGCCTTATGGCATTCGCTACAGGAACATCATGGGGAACATTTGGAATACTCATTCCTATCGTGTGTGCTGTATTTGAGGGAAAGAACAACGAGCTTATGATAGTAGCTATCTCAGCATGTATGGCGGGAGCTGTATGCGGAGATCACTGCTCACCTATATCAGATACCACGATAATGGCATCAGCCGGAGCACAGTGCAACCATGTAAACCATGTATCAACACAGCTTCCATATGCCATAACGGCTGCAGCGCTGTCATTTATATCATACGCTATAGTCGGACCGCTCACATACAGACTGCATGTTAAGTGGTTTGTGATGCTGCCAATATTTATAGCACTTATGGTTCTGTTTGTATTTATACTTAAGGTTATCAAACAGAAAAATCCGGAAAGTTATGCAAGTGCCGACGCAAAGGTGGCTGACGCAGAATAATAAAGTATTTAAGTAATAAAATAAAAAAAGTGTTGACTTATAAGTGAGTATAAGTTAATATGTGAGAGTAGAGTTTTCATTTATTTGAATCCTCTCTCCCCTCATTATGGTGACCAGGTAATCCCTGGTCACTTTTTTTGCTTATAATTATATAATATAGGGAATTCTATGAGAAAATTAATATGAAATAGCTTTATATTTGTTAATTTGAGTTGATATGTGATATGGTATATTCTGTAAAAGGCAGTTAATGTTACATATGCTGAACGCAGTGGTATAAAGGTAAAAGGAAAGTGAGTAAAAATGCAGGAAAACACAGAATTAAACAGGGAGATATCAAACGAGGAGCTACAGAAAGCCGTAGGGATAATAAACAGGCTTTTCAGTTATTATAACAGCAAAGTTGTTGGACAGCCAGGACTGGGATATTCACTTTTGGTCGCAATGATGACAAATGGACATGTTCTGCTGGAGTCAGTCCCGGGACTTGCTAAGACGACTGCAGCCCGCGTTATGACTGAGGCGGTGAATGGTTCTTTTTCAAGAATACAGTGCACACCGGATCTTATACCAAGTGATATCATAGGAACTCAGATGTACAATATGGCGACAAATACATTTGAGGATAAGATCGGTCCAGTATATTCCAATTTTGTACTTCTCGATGAGATCAATAGATCAAGTGCAAAGACTCAGAGCGCTATGCTTGAGGCGATGCAGGAAAGGGAGGTAAGTATAGGGGGCAAGACCTACAAGCTCCCGGAGGTGTTCGTTGTAATAGCGACACAGAATCCGATAGAATCCGAGGGTACATACGTGCTGTCTGAGGCTCAGCTTGACAGATTCCTTCTGAAGGAGACACTCACATATCCAAATCCGGCAGATGAGATTGAGATATTAAACAGAGTGGAGTCAGATGTATTTACAAATATCAGTGCGGTGGCATCCATGGAGGATGTGCTGTATCTTCAGAAGCTGTGCAGGAGAGTATATATAGATCCGGCTATAAAGAAATACATAGTCGATATTGTTCAGGCATCGAGAAATACTGATAAATTTATGGATCCAAAGCTTGCCCAGTATGTTGCCATGGGAGCAAGTACAAGAGCGGCAATAGCATTTATGGAGACTGCAAAGGCGGTCGCACTCATAAATGGCAGAAGATACTGCGTGCCTGACGATGTAAAGGCACTTAGATATTCGGTTCTCAGACACAGGATCATGCTGACATTTGCCGCTGTGGCAGATGACATAAAGGTAGAACAGATAATAGATGCGATCGTAGGTGCTGTAAAGACTCCATAGCCTACGGTGCTGACCGCAGATGGAGAATGGAACTTCTTCAGAGAGAGCAGGTAAAAATATATGAAGATGACATATGTCCCTTTCATACAGGGCAATATGAAAGGCATGAAGACGATCTACACGACAAGGGCGACATCAAGGATAATTGACGGTTCATACAATTCCATATATAAGGGAAGGAGCATGAACTTTGACGAACTCAGAGAGTATGTTGCCGGGGACGATATAAAGGATGTGGATTGGAATGCGACTGCGCGCAGCCAGAAGGTACTTGTTAGACAGTATATAGCGGAGAAAAAACATAATATTATGCTGGTACTCGACACTAACAGGAGAATGCTTGCAAACGCGAACGAGACGCAGGAAAAGAAAAACGTGGCGCTCATGGCGGCGGGAACTTTGGCATGTATGGTGAGTGCAAATGGAGATTATATAAGCGCAACGTATTCAGACAAATCATCCATTCGGCATTTCCCATTTAAGACAGGGCTTTTCAATGTGGAAAATATTATGGCAGCATATGACAGAGATACATCCATGGACAATGATTCAGATCTAAGTGCGGCACTCGAGTTCATATCAAAGAATATCAGAAGGAAGATGATCATGTTGATAGTTACAGATATGGATGGCATGAACAGACTTTCTGGCAGGCTTTTAAAACAGCTGAAGGCAACGAATGACATACTTCTGATATGTGTGGATGATGTCGATATAAAGGGAAAACGTGTCTATGACATGGCGGCAAGACATTATCTGCCGGATTTTATTTCGGAGGATAAAAAGATTGCCCGCAATGAAAAAATACGCAGACAGAAGGTTGCAGAGGAATGCGCGGAGAAGATGAAGTCCGTTGGAATTACATATCAGATCATTGATTCGACAGAGGACATGGATGAAAAGATAGCTGAACTGTTAGGCAGGCACAGGCAGGAGAGCTCGGCTGTCTACAGATAATCAGATGGATAAAGGAGAGTAAATATGGAGAGTTCAGTAAGCCTTCAGGAACCATTTTCATACGCAATATGGCCGATTGTGGCTGCTGGAGCAGTAGTGCTTGCAGCTCTGATATATTGGATCATCGTGTTTATCCGGAAAAGGTTTTCCAACAGGCCTCAAAAGCCTGTTGTGAGAGAATTGAGACCGGAGGACAAGGACAGGATAAGAAGGAAGTATATAGCTGAGCTTGATGTCATAGGCATGGATTTTGAAAATGGCAGACTGGATATTCGTCATGCCTACCAGAAGATGAGCATGTGTATAAGGAAGTTTGTGCATGAGATGACGGACATAAAGGTTCAGAACTATACACTCCGGGATATAGGAACTTTGGGTATTCCTGATCTGTATTCTCTGGTGGCAGAATATTATGCGCCGGAATTTGCACGCAGATCAGAAGGTGATGTCAGGAACTCGTTGGCCAGAACAAGGAGTGCGATAGAGAGATGGATATAAAATACATGTGGGTGATCTGGCTCGGAGCTGTGGTGGCACTGGGCATGGTCATCAGCCTGTTTATACGGAACAAGAAAAAAGGAAATACATATGAGGGCGGCAAGAAGATTGCAGGACCTTTATACAGCAGAGATGAAGATTATTTCAAGAGAAAGATGACGGTGTACAGATCCTGCATGGCGGCTTTGCTGATATTGAGTATTGTTGCTGTCGTGTCTGCATTTGTGATGATGGCCAGACCGTACAGCAAAGAGCGTGTTCAGGATGAGCGTTATTGCAGAGATATCATGTTGTGCATAGATATATCGACCTCAGTTGATTATCTGAATGAAAATCTTCTGGAGGAACTCAAGAAAACCGTGGATGAATTGCATGGAGAAAGATTTGGAATAGTCATATTTAACACAAGTCCGGTGTTATTGTCACCGCTCACGGATGACTATGAGTTCATAAAAGAACAGCTCGATATGATCGATAAAAGCTTGAAGGTCAGGAATTCAGAGGACGATTCGGATCTGTACAGCACAGATCTGAGTAGTATGTATGACTGGCTGTATTACGAAGGTTATATAACTTCGGGAACACTGGTTGGAAATGAGCAGAGGGGAAGTTCACTTATAGGTGACGGACTTGCGGCAGCAGCATGTGACTTTTCCGATAAGGATAAAACCAGAACAAAAATAATGATATTTTCAACTGATAACGATATTCAGGGAAATCCGGTGGCTACGCTGGATGATGCAGCTTCGATATGCAAGAACAATGGTGTGACTGTATATGGAGTCGGAACTAAGGAGATGACAGACGAGAACAGGGAATCCATGAAAAAAGCAGTGGAGAGTACAGGTGGTCAGTTTTTCATGGAAGAGGAGTCGGGAACGTTTGACCAGATAGTTACAGCCATAGAAAAAAGCAGTAAAAACCAGGTCGATGCAAAGATGATCGTACAGGAGAAGTCGAAGGTTGAATGGCCATTTGTGGCATTGCTGATAATATTTGTAATGATGACATGTATCGGCAGAGTCATAAAGCTGTGATATCACAGATGAGAACATAAATCAGATAAAAGCGGGTGGCAATTATGAAAATTGATCCAATAATACCGATCTGGCTGATGGGCATATTGTGTGTTGGAATGATCTTCCTAAAGAAGAGAAGCCGAATTGCGTATGTCAGACAGATAATAGCGATAGTCCTAGTATTTCTCATAAATCTCAGGATTATGGTTCCAAGTGATAATGTCAGCTCAAATACGCAGACGTTGGATACATATGTGCTGTTTGTGGTGGATGACACGATAAGCATGCTTGCACGTGATTATGACGGAGATACGGAGAGACTTACTGCGGTCAAGAAGGACTGCGGTCATATAATAGAAGAACTTGACGGAGCAAAGTTTGCGGTGATCAGTTTTAACAACAATGCGAATCTGGTGGCGCCATTTACAAACAATTCACAGTATGCAGAGGATGTGATAGATTCATTGTATCCACTTGAGCAGTTGTATGCAGAAGGCACATCCATGAATGTCAGCATTGATGTGATGACAGATACGCTCAAGAGGGCCAGGGAAAAGGCCGATGGAAGTGTTGTTGTGTTCTTCATAAGCGACGGTGAGATCACAAATGAAGAGAATTTGAAATCGTTCAAGTCGGCTGCCAAATATGTTGATGGCGGCGCCGTGCTAGGATACGGCACAACAGAGGGCGGCAATATGTATATGAAGTCAAGCTATACAGGTCAGGATGAGCTCATTGAAGATACCTCATCCTATCCGAGAAAGCCTGCTGTGTCAGTGATCGATGAAGACAATCTGAAAAGCATTGCAGATGATATGGACGTTAAATATATCAATATGAACGACGCTTCAAACATTGACACTACGATCAATAAGATCAAGAGGGAGTCTGCATCGGAGAGCAAAGACGGAAAGGTTTCAGGATATGCTGATATATATTATATATTTGCGGCTATGCTGGTACTGGTCATGATATGGGAGTTTATCGATATCAGAAGAAAGTCCGGAGAACTTGCCTGGCGAAAGGAACAGATATGATAAAAAAGATCGTTACGGGACTTGGTATAGCGGGACTGCTGTGTCTGGTACCATTGTCAGTCAATTATATATGCAATATGCGGTTTATCAGAAATTATGACAAGGGGATATATAAAAGCAGCGAGGTAAATCAGGTTCTGGGTTTTTTTCAGCCGTATATATATCATTATAATAATGGAAATGTTTATTACAATGAGGAAGATTACCAGGGCGCTGAGGAGGAGTACAGGACCGCACTTGGATACAAGCCGCGTGGTGAAAGAGACTGTATGACAAGGATAAATCTTGCATTAGCCATAGTGAAACAGATAGATCCTGAGTCAGTAAACGCAGAGAATCTTGATGAGACGATTGAGCTTCTTGATGATGCCAGAAATATACTGGTGGAAAATGGCTGTGCGCACAGGAATGACGAGGATGGTCACAACAAGGATGCACAGACACTCAAGGATGAGATAGATGCTTTTGAGAAACAGCTGAAGCAGTCAGTTCAGGATCAGAAATCATCTGGAGGTTCGGATGATAAGGAACAGCAAAATGATAATGATACCCCGGATGACAGTGATGGAGAAAAGGGATCGAGCTCTGCATCGGAGGAGGGAAAAGATAAAGGAAAAACTTCAGGAGATACAGGGGGACAGTTTAAAACAGCGAAACAGCGAGATGGATACCTATGAGACATACAAAGACGGCTACAATTACTATAATGGACGGACATGGTAAGGGTATGACTTGGGCAGTGCGTATGCTTAACAGTCATTAAATTACAATATAAAACTTGCGAATTGGTATTCATCGGGTTATAATACTGCTAGTTATGGGCATTTATGGCTTATGGACAATATAAGGAGAAAGAAAAAGCGATGATTAATGAGGAAAAAGTCATATTGATGACGAAGATCGCCATGTATAAGGAATCCCTCGGAAAGGAAGATCTTGAAAAGGGAAAGTATTTTCAGAGCGATTATGTAAAACTTAATTGTCTGAAGACTATTGTTTCTTCAACCGTTTTATTTGTGGTAGTTGCGGTTGCATACATTTATTACAATATAGGTTCTATCGTTGAACAGTTGACGGAACTTGATTACCTAAGTGTTGCGGGTGAGATTATAGGAAGCTATGCTATAGTTTGCCTGGGATTTGCATTGTTTGCCTGGGTATTATATACATATAGATATATGAAGGCAAAGCCAAAACTCATCAAGTATAATCAGAACCTCAAGAAGCTGATTGAATTTTATGAGAAAGAGGAGCGGACAAAGGGTTCTGAAAAAAGAAAGAGGAGGGCTAAGTAATTATGACGGCACTTTTGTCATTCCGAGATGGAGTAAAGGATTTCTGTAGTAAATATGATAAGTTCGTATCGCCTCTGTGCAAGTTTATATTGGCGATAGTGATGTTCTGGTCGATAGCACATCTTACAGGATATAACAGCATGATGAGCAGTATGGTAGTTGTTCTTGCAGCTTCGTTTGTATGTGCGTTTCTTTCAGATTCACTCACACTTGCTATCGGCGGTGTGTATGCATGTGCTCAGGTTGCGAGTGCGAGCATTGAGCTAGGAATCACTTTTGTGATAATATTTGTGATCATGTATTGTGTATACATAAGATTTTTTCCAAAGGCGTCATGGGTCATCATGTTTATGCCATTTTTGTACATCATCAAGTTCGCATATTTTATGCCGCTCCTTGCGGGAATGCTTATCGGATTTGCTGGAATGATACCGGCTGCATTTGGATGTATATTCTATTTCTTTATGAAGTATACCGCAGATTATATGCAGCTTGCATCAACAACACCTGCGGATAGTATAGTAGAGGGTTACAAGTACATATTTGAACATCTTGTACAGGATAAGACACTGCTTCTCACAATAATAGTATTTGCAGTCGTTATAGTGCTGACATATATCATCTACAGAATGTCATTTGCATACTCATGGTATGTGGCAATAATAACAGGTGGTATAGTGGAGATTGTTTTATTCCTGGTTGGAACACTTTCTATGGAGACTGAGATATCATTAAGCGGAGCACTGCTTGGATGTATCCTTGCGATACTGGTGGCGATCATAGTACAGTTCTTCAAGACGGTTGTTGACTACTCAAGTGTTGAGAATACGCAGTTTGAGGATGATGAGTATTACTACTATGTAAAAGCTGTTCCTAAGATTATGAGTGACAGACAGAAGGGCTCTAAGAGTGCGGCGGGAAGACCTGAGACGCCTCGTAAGCAGGCACCATCAAGTGCTCAAAGACGAAGTAGCACACCAGCCCATAGAGGTGAGTCTACCACAGGAGCTACAAGATAGAGAATATAGACGCTGGACAACATGTGACCTGACTTATGTCAGGTCATATTGATTATATAAGAATTTTATTGATTTTATTTTTTGAAGATTTCAGGAAAGGAGGATGAAATGGAAAAGATATCTACATTTATTTCAACATATTTTGACTGGTTTTATATAACAGTTCCGGGAACAGTGGATATAATAGAGATTCTCATTTTGTCGTTCTTTATATACAGGATCATGCTCTGGTTCAAGACCAGCAGGGCATGGACTCTCCTCAAAGGAATAGTCATGATATTCCTGTTCACAGCGATTGCGGCTGTATTTCAGTTCAACACGATATTATACCTTCTGAAGAATGCGTTCAGCGTAGGTATCATTGCGGTTGTTATTCTGTTTCAGCCTGAGTTTAGACGAGGTCTTGAACAGCTCGGAAGGAAAAAGATCATCAACTATATAATAAGAGATGGTGAGGATGATGGGATACTATCTGAAAAGACTATATATGAGCTTGTGAAGACAGTACAGGTTCTTTCGGCAAACAGGACAGGAGCCCTCATAGTAATCGAGAATGAGGTTGCCCTTGGTGAGTATATAGATACAGGAATTCCGATAGATGCGGTCGTAACAAACCAGCTTCTCCTCAATATATTTGAGCACAATACACCGCTGCACGATGGTGCTGTGATCATCAGAAAGAACAGGGTGGTATCAGCGACATGTTATCTTCCTCTCTCAGCAAATGATTCCATAAACAAGGAGCTTGGAACAAGACACAGAGCCGGAATCGGAATCAGTGAGGTGTCTGACAGTATGACGCTCATAGTATCGGAGGAGACGGGATCTATATCGATAGCTCAGGGCGGTGAATTGTTCAGAAATCTTGACAGCGAGGGTGTCCGCAGACATCTTCAGACTCTGTGCAAGGAGTACAGTGAAAAGAGATATCACAGATCATCGGGAGCACGCCCTATAAAGAAGAGAAGAAAAAGGGTAGTTATAGAGAACAAGAATAAGGCTTCCGGAAAGGAGGCTGATGACGATGAGAAATAATACAGAGAACAATGGAGATATCAGGAAGAATAAGCCGAAGATATATTCCAATCTGGGCTTGAAGCTATTGTCGGTGGTGTTGGGATTCCTTGTATGGCTGCTGGTACTCAATATAGACGATTCGGCGGTGACAAAGACCATAAGCAACATTCCTGTAACGCTTGTCAATACCGATGCCATCACAAGCCAGAATCAGTTATTTACCATAACATCAGGTGATACGGTGGATGTGGTGATAAAGGGAAGAAAGTCTGTTATAAGCAATCTGGATGCTTCTGACTTTAAGGCAACCGCAGATATGTCCAAGATATCCATAACAAATGCGGTGCCGATAGCGGTAACGGCGAACAGCAACAGTATAGCAAAGAAGATCAGCATAACTGTTGTGGATAATGTGCTGTCTGTGGAGCTTGAGGCGGAGAAGTCGGTGTCAGTTCCGGTGAAAGTCGTCACAACAGGGGAGGTTGCCAGTGGATACACGGCCGGCAATAGTGTCGCAGCTCCAAACCTCATAACTGTTAAGGGCCCATCAAGTGTGGTTTCCAGTATAGACAGAGCTGAGGTGACGGTCGATATAAAGGATGCAAAGGATGATATAACGACCAATTGCACACCGTCATTTGTGACATCAGATGGTGAGAAGGTATCAGATGAGACACTGACATATGATGAGGTATCGATCGCGGTAACTGTACCGGTTTACAAGACGAAGAATATACCTATCAAGATCGCGGTTATAGGCGAGCCGGCAGATGGATATGCAGTATCACAGATAACATTTGTACCGGAGACTATAGATATAGGTGGCGATGCGGCGGTAATTAAGGATATACAGCAGTTGGAGATCAATGATGTGGATGTCAGTGGATGTACAGAGGACGTTGAGACAACACTTGATGTATCAAAGTATCTTCCGGATGGCGTGGTGGTTACAAAGGAAAGTGCTTATGTGAATGTTAAGGTTGCCATAGAAAAGATGGTCACGAGGAATATCGCTATAAAGACATCCGATATCAAGCTCAATAACAAACAGAGCGATTATAGATATGAGCTGGTGATAAAAGAGAACAGCGTTGCGATAAAGGGAATGTCCAGTGCAGTTTCCAAGATCACAGCTAAGAGCTTCCATCTTGCAATTGATGCGTCCGAATTGTCATATGGTGAAAATACCATAACGCTGGATATACCAGATGGAAGCAGCTATACAGTGCAAGGCTCCTGCACAGTCACAGTTAAGGTGACATCGACAGGACAGTAGATCAGTTAAAGGTAACACAGAGGAGGCGGTTATCATGAGTGACAATGCAGATATGAAGTCAGAGAAGATAAATGAACTCAGAAAGATAGTTGAGAAATCTGATAATATTGTATTCTTCGGAGGCGCCGGGGTGTCTACAGAGAGTGGTATTCCAGATTTTAGAAGTGTGGATGGATTGTATAATCAGAAGTACAAATATCCACCAGAGACAATAATCAGCCACAGCTTTTATCTGAGAAATCCAGAGGAGTTCTACAGGTTTTATAAGGACAAAATGATATTTGCAGATGCAAAGCCGAACAAAGCCCATCTGAAACTGGCAGAGCTTGAGAGAGAGGGAAAACTCAAGGCTGTCATAACACAGAATATCGATGGACTCCACCAGATGGCGGGCAGTAAGAATGTCATAGAGCTGCATGGATCAGTTCACAGAAATTATTGTGAAAGATGTCATACATTTTACAATCTGGACTACATAGTGAATTCAGATGGTGTCCCTAAGTGTGAGAAGTGCGGCGGCACAGTAAAACCTGATGTTGTGCTGTACGAGGAGGCTCTGAATGACGAGAATATGTCAGATGCTCTCAGGTATATATCGGAGGCGGATACGCTGATAATTGGCGGAACCTCACTTGTGGTATACCCGGCAGCAGGGCTTGTCAGATACTTTAGGGGCAGGAAGCTTGTAGTCATCAATATGTCTCCGACACAGTCGGATGCAAATGCTGATCTTCTTATTGCGGATAAGATCGGTGATGTGCTTGGCAGTCTGTAAGAATGATGAGAAGGCATGGAGAAGGCATGTCTGATATAAATACAATATGGAGGGTGATTTATGTATTTTGAGAAATCGAAAGGCTTCCCGAAGGATTTCCTGTGGGGCAGTGCATCTGCCGCATATCAGGTTGAGGGAGCATGGAATGAGGACGGAAAAGGACCATCCAACTGGGACGAGTTCGTGAGGATCCCGGGCAAGACATTTAAGGCAACTACTGGAGATAAGGCTGTGGATCACTACCACAGATATAAAGAAGATGTGGCTCTCATGGCGGAGATGGGACTGAAGACATACAGATTCTCAATATCCTGGCCGAGAATAATACCTGACGGCAACGGTGAGGTCAATGAGAAGGGGCTTCAGTTCTATGATGATCTTATCAACGAGCTTGTAAAGAATAATATAGTTCCTATGGTGACCGTGTATCACTGGGATATGCCACAGGCACTTGAGGAGCAGTATCACGGATGGGAGAGCAGACGAATAGTCGATGATTTCGTCAGATACGCAAAGGTTTTGTTTGAGAGATACAGTGACAGGGTAAAGCACTGGATAATCATGAATGAGCAGAATGTATTTACAGGTCTTGGCTGGAATGCCGGAATGCACCCACCAGGAAAGGTTGATGACCAGAAGATGTTCTATCAGGTAAACCACCATGCATTCATGGCACACGCAAAGAGCGTTATAGCGCTCAAGGAGATCTGTCCGGATGCAAAGGTCGGTTCATCATTCGCATTTACTCCAGCGTATGCATTTGACAGAAAGCCGGAGAATGCCATGGCGAAGATGGATTACGATGATCTTGAGAACTTCTACTGGATGGATATGTATGCATATGGCCGATATCCAAGAGCTGCAAGGGCGTACCTTGAGAGCAAGGATCTGATGCCGGTTATAGAAGATGAAGATGAAGAGATCCTGAAGAAGGCTGCCTCTCTTATCGATTTCATGGGTGTAAATTACTACAGAACATGTGTTGCAGAGTACAATCCGATAGATGGAGTTGGCGCTACACATGAGATGAACACCACAGGCAAGAAGGGTACCGCAAAGGTGCAGGGAGTTCCGGGACTCTACAAGAATCCTGCAAATGAATTCCTTCCTACGACAGACTGGGATTGGACCATCGATCCGATGGGACTTCGCATGTGCTGCAGACAGATAACATCGAGATATGATCTTCCTATAGTCATATCTGAGAATGGCCTCGGCGCATTTGACAAGTTTGAGGATGGGGAGATCCATGATCCGTACAGGATAGATTACCTGAAACATCACATAGAGGAGCTCAAGAAAGCGTGTGATGATGGCTGTCGTGTCCTGGCATACTGCACATGGTCTTACACAGATCTTCTCAGCTGGCTCAACGGATATCAGAAGAGATACGGATTTGTGTATGTGGACAGAGAAGAGGACGAGAACAGTGGAACTCTGAACAGATACAAGAAGGATTCTTATTATTGGTACAAACATGTTATAGAGACCAATGGTGAGGAGCTGTGATAATAGAATAATATCAGAACAGGGAGAACCGGCACATAAGTGCTGGTTCTTTTTCGTACTAAAGTTATTCATTTAGCATTTAATTTTTAAAACTAGCCGTTTGGCTAGTTTACTAAAAAACCCAGTGTATTATAATTATTTGTTATGTTGATGGCAATATCTGGCAGTAACTGCCAGGGATTAAAGACAGGAGGAAAGGGATAATTATGAAATCAAAGAAATTGATAACTGGGTTGATTATGGCATGTATATTGGCTGTAGTGATTATTGCGGGAAAGAACTCTGTGAAGGTGCAGGCCGCGGATGGGGATGTGGCAATTGTGACGGATGGCAATGGCGATGAGATCGGATCATATGCTACACTGGCTGATGCATTTGCAGCCGCACAGAATGGCTATACAATATGTATAATTAGTGATATATATGATCCTTCGGCTTCTATAGGATACAATGATGGTGAACGTAATAAACATATCATTATAGATCTCAACAGTAAAAGTGTCACTTTGCAGATGATGAATTTTGATTATTCGTTATACGTGAAAAACGGAACATTAAATTGCGGTATCACAAATTCAAGTGTTGGATTTACTAATGCTATGCTGACTTTGTCAAATGTCAAATTCATTACGGATGATATCAACTGGATGACAAAAGATGGAATCTGTCTGAATAATGGCTCAAATGTGACGCTCAACGGTTCACAGTGTTGGTTTGAAAAACTTGAGATGGATACAGACTGTGTATTTACGGTACAGAACAGTGACGGACTTAGCAACTTTGGGCATATTGCAGATGGATTTGACGGTGTGAAGGAGTTTGTACCAGAGGGACTTTCTATAGAAGGAACGACAATCATTGATGATGAGACAGGAGCCAAGGCTAAGAATTTTATTCTCCGTTACCGCAGCTTGTCGGATGATGCAGATGTCGCTGTCAGCATTGCTCCAAAATCATATGTGTACGATGGAAAAGAAAAGAAACCTGCGGTTACGGTTTCTTATGGCGGAAAGACTCTGACAGAGGGAAAAAGTTACTCATGTGTATATGCGGATAATATTGATGCGGGAACAGCTACAGTTACTATCAAGGGTGAGAATACCATGCATGGACAGATCGTGGAAGAGTTCACAATAGATAAGGCAAAGCAGAAGGCACCTACAGGTTTGGTCGCAACGGCAGAAACTGTGGATGGGAAAAATGATGGTCAGATATCTAATCTGAAGACGTCAATGGAATATAGTGTTGACAAGAAAAAATGGTTGGATTGTGAAAGCATGGTACTTGAGAAACTTGCAGATGGAAATTATTATGTGAGATATAAGGAGACCAAAAATTATTATGCGTCTCCTGCTGCAAAGGTAGTGGTAAAGAAGGGAAATGTACCAGCAACAAATGAACCGACTACAAATGAACCTTCAACTGAAAAACCAACGTCAAGTGAGCAGACGACAGAGAAGGTCACGACAGAAAGACAGACAACGGAAAATCCTACAACAGAGGAGATCACAACAGAGGAGCAGACAACGGAAGTGCAGTCGTCCGATGAGAAAACTGATGTGGCTTCAACAGAGGGAACAACGGCAGTAGTATCAAAGACGGAGTCAGGTGCTCCAAATACCGGAGATGACGGAAATGTGGCATTGATGCTCATAGTCATGATGACATGCTTATTAGGGGCTGCCGGGGTGGTAGTTTACCGTAGAGAGAAATAATTTAAAATAATAAAAAAATGTTAGCACTCGGTATTGACGAGTGCTAACAAGTGTGTTATATTATCATCAGACAGGGAAGTGATATTAAGGTATCAGTTCCCTGAAAGTTTAGTTTAGGAGGTAAACAGCTATGGAGATGGATAAATACACACGTAAATCGTTGGAAGTTGTAGAGAAAGCAAAAGAAAAAGCTCTGGAGTACGACAATCAGGAACTTACGCAGATGCACCTTTTGGCTGGCTTGCTTGAGATAGATGACAGTTTGATAGCCAAGATATTTGAGAAGATGGGCGTGAATGTTACTGGTGCCGTGAATGCGGTGGAGGATAAGCTGGCAAGGTTGCCGAAGGTCAGCGGAGGCAATATGTATGCCGGAAATAACTTCTCAAAGGCTCTCATCCAGGCAGAGAAGGAAGCAAAGCAGATGGGCGACACATATGTGTCTGTTGAGCATTTGTTCCTCGGCATGGTGGATAAGGCTGATTCGGATATCAAGGAGCTTCTTAAAGGCTGGGGAGTTAGCAGGAATGCATTCCTCAAGGAGCTGGCAGAAATCAGAGGTAACCACAAGGTGGACAGCGATGATCCGGAGAGCTCATATGAGGCTATGGAGAAGTTCGGATATGATCTGGTCGAGAGGGCAAGACAGCAGAAACTTGACCCGGTAATAGGACGTGACACTGAGATACGAAATGTGATCAGGATCCTGTCAAGGAAGACAAAGAACAATCCGGTGCTTATCGGTGAGCCTGGTGTAGGTAAGACTGCGGTTGTAGAGGGACTTGCACAGAGAATACTCAGAGGTGATGTACCAGAGGGACTTAAGAACAAGAAGATATTTGCACTTGATATGGGAGCTCTTGTAGCCGGTGCCAAGTACAGAGGTGAATTCGAAGAGAGACTTAAGAATGTTCTTGATGAGGTGAAGAAGTCTGAGGGCGAAGTGATCATGTTCATCGATGAACTTCACACTATCGTCGGAGCAGGCAAGACTGACGGTGCAATGGATGCGGGCAACATGCTTAAGCCTATGCTTGCCAGAGGTGAGCTGCACTGTATAGGTGCCACAACACTGAACGAGTACAGACAGTATATAGAGAAGGATGCGGCTCTTGAGAGACGTTTCCAGCCGGTTATGGTGGATGAACCAACAGTTGAAGATACAATATCTATCCTTCGAGGAATCAAGGAGAGATACGAGGTGTTCCATGGAGTTAAGATATCAGATGGTGCCCTTGTAAGCGCAGCGGTTCTTTCCAACAGATATATTTCAGACAGATTCCTGCCAGATAAGGCCATAGATCTTGTAGATGAGGCATGTGCCATGATCAAGACAGAGCTTGATTCAATGCCTGTTGAAGTGGATGAGATCACACGTAAGATAATGCAGCTGGAGATTGAGGAGACAGCCCTTAAGAAGGAGGAGGATAATCTGTCAAAGCAGAGACTGGCAGACCTTCAGGCTGAACTTGCAGAACTCAAGGATCAGGCAAATTCCCTGAAAGCAAAGTGGGAGAACGAAAAGGCTGCAGTTGAGAAGATAAGGATCCTCAAGGAAGAGATGGAGCAGGTCAAGGCTGATATTCAGGATGCACAGAGAAATTATGATCTGAACAAGGCAGCAGAGCTTCAGTATGGTAAGCTTCCAGCGATCCAGAAAGAGCTTGCAGAGGCTGAGTCCACAGCTTCAGATAAGGAGAGGGAGCTTGTCCATGAGGTAGTTTCAGAAGATGAGATATCGAAGATTGTATCCAAGTGGACAGGAATTCCTGTTGCAAAGCTTACTGAGAGCGAGAAGAGTAAGACACTCAATCTTGCCAGCGAACTTAAGAAGAGAGTTGTAGGTCAGGATGAAGCCGTTGACTATGTCAGCGATGCGATCATCAGATCAAAGGCGGGAATAAAGGATCCTAGCAAACCGATAGGTTCATTTATCTTCCTTGGACCAACCGGTGTTGGTAAGACAGAGCTTGCAAAAAGTCTTGCAGCGGCATTGTTTGACAATGAGCAGAACATGGTTCGTATCGATATGAGTGAATACATGGAAAAGCACAGTGTGTCAAGACTTATAGGAGCGCCTCCGGGATATGTAGGTTATGATGAAGGCGGTCAGCTGACAGAGGCTGTTCGTAGAAAGCCATATTCGGTTGTCCTCTTTGATGAGATAGAGAAGGCACATCCGGATGTGTTCAATGTGCTCCTTCAGGTGCTTGATGATGGACGTATCACGGATTCTCAGGGCAGAACTGTGGACTTCAAGAATACGATCATCATCATGACATCAAATATCGGTGGTGCGGATATCGCAGCTGCCGGTGGAGAGATCACAGATGAACTGAAGAATGACGTAATGGCTCAGCTTAAGAGCAGATTCAGACCTGAGTTCCTGAACCGTATCGATGAGATAATCACATTCAGGGCACTGTCAAAGGACAACATCAGTGGTATAGTTGATCTTCTTATGGCAGATCTCAACAGCAGACTGGCGGACAGAGAGATCGCGATCAAGCTTACGGAGAGCGCAAAGCAGCACATCATCGATCAGGGATATGATCAGGTGTATGGTGCAAGACCGCTCAAGAGATATCTGCAGAAGAATGTGGAGACACTGGTTGCAAAGATGATACTTGCAGGCAGCGTAAGCACACAGTCGGCTATAGTTATTGATTATGATGGCACTGAGCTGAGGGCAGAGAATGAAAAATAAAATATTCACAACAGAGAGCATGTGCACTATTATGAAAAGGAATTATATTACATTTTTGACATTATTTGTAAGAGAATATTAGTAGTTTATTACCTGGTTTCATTTAATAATATACGTGTTTACTGGATGTAATAATTGACACGGGTCTGAACCAAGGATATATTATATGGTTTGGATCCGTGTATTTTTATGTATATTTAATAAGGGATAAATGTGTGGATTGTTTAGATAAGCTGTATTATGTTATACTTATTGGTGCAGCTACATTCGCAGTGTAATGAGGAGGGAAGAGTGAGTACACAGATTGTTAAAATGAAAATAATGGAACTGGATAATTACTATTTTATCGCGAGGCCATGTGTGGATGTAGCAGATCAGAAGGTGCAGGAGCTGGTGGAGAAAGCTGATGAGCATGATCTGGACTTTGTTGGTATAGTATATGAGAATGTCGGACTGCCAGAGGGAGTGACATACGATAAGGAATTATTCCTTGGGAAGGATCCGGCATATGTTATGCTCGTGAGGAACATAGGCGCTGGATTATATAGTAAGGGTTTTATAGAAAAAAAACATCTGGAGATTGGCGGCTCTGATGAGCTGTTTCCGGATATTTATCTGTTGTGGCAGGTGTTCACGAGCGCAGGCAGGGCGATGTGTGTAAGTGCAGCCATATGTGAAAAAGTTTATCGGGATACGGTATGGATAGATGACAGTCAGATAGCATTTACTGTAAACAGAGCATATGACAGGATAAAGGATATGCTCATGACTGACTGGGAAGTGTGGCAGAAGTGGAAGGGATATTATTCATCTCAGAGATGGGTATGCTATTATGAATTGCTGCACTGGATGACGGAAGATGTTGGCTGGGAATTTGCAGAGAGAATGGCTGTGGAGTTCCACAGAAGCTATGAAAACGATGAAATAGATGAGAAACTGTTCTCTCTGGAGGAGCGGTCAAACCTTTATATTCTTGCCAAAGATCCGGGATATGTAAAAAGATTTTACCTTGGAAAAGTTGTCCTGGATAAGAGAGTATATGACTGTAAGAACAAGGTAAATGATCTTGAAAAGGTTGTAGCTGAAAAAGACAGGATGATGCAGGCACAGAGGAAATCGTATGAACAGCGACTGGCAAAGAAGCAGGCGGAGCACGAGAAAATGTGCAGCAGACTGGAGCAGCAGAGACTGCTGGAGCTTGAACAGCAGAAACAGAAATATGAATCATCAGTCACATTCAAGGCTGGCCGGGTGATAATGTTTATTCCTTCGGGCATTAAGAGGTTAGTGTTCAGAATGATGAAAAAAGAGTAATCAGTAATATGCTATGGGAAATAGCGTGACATATGAGGATAGAATGCATGGCAGTAGATGTATCTATAGTTGTAGCTATATATAATGCGGAAGAATATATTGACAATTGTCTCGATATGCTGACGAGACAGACACTGAAGAATATAGAGATAATATGTGTTGATGACGGGTCTGTGGATAAATCCCTGGAAATGCTTCAGGCCTACAGCAGCAGGGATGAGCGTATAAGAGTGTTCACCGAGGAGAATAAGGGCGCTGGAGCAGCAAGAAACCGCGGACTTACAGAGGCGACTGGCAAGTACATGTTATTCCTGGATTGTGATGACTTCTTTGAACCGAATATGGTGCAGCTGGCATATGAGAAGGCTGAGGAGCAGAGAGCAGAAATCGTTATATACAAATCAGATCAGTACAATATGGACTCTGGCGAATTTGTATATGAGAACTGGACTATGATAGAATGGGCACTTCCACCATATGAACCTTTCGGTTACAGACAGATATCGACCAATATATTTAAGGCATTTGTCGGATGGGCATGGGATAAGCTTTATCTAAGAGAGTTTGTAGTTAAGAATGATCTGAAATTTCAGGAACAGCGTACCACCAATGATGCACTCTTTGTATTCAGCGCTCTGGTGCTTGCAGAGAAAATATCAACGGTTAGAAAGATACTTATCCATAGAAGAGTAGACACTGTGGATTCTCTTTCGAAGACCAGAGAAAAATCTTGGGATAACTTCTACAGGATGCTGCTTGCCCTCAGACAGTTCCTTAAGGACAGAGAAAAGTGGAATGAACTTGAGAAGGATTTTGTCAATTATGCATTACATTTTTCACTCTGGAATTACAATACACTGGCTGAGCCTGCAAAAACAAAACTTAGAAATAAACTGGTGTCAGAGTGGTTTGAGGAACTGGGTATAAGGCAGAGACATAAGGAATATTTCTACAATGAATATGAATATTCACAGTATGAAGCAATGTTAAAGTTGCAGGATACACCGTGAAATAAATAAAGTGGCACAGTATAATAGCTTAAAAATATGCAAAAAGGCTGTTTGGTGTTGAAAAAGATCAGACATAGAGGATATAATATAAAATATTAAATTATGACGGAGGTAATATAGATGTTCAGTTTTGACGAGATTACAAAAGTAGATCCTGAGATAGCAGCCGCTATGACAGATGAGCTTAACAGACAGAATAACAACCTGGAGCTTATCGCATCTGAGAATATTGTATCAAAGGCAGTTATGGCTGCTATGGGAAGCCCTCTTACTAATAAGTATGCAGAAGGATATCCTGGAAAGAGATATTACGGCGGATGCCAGTATGTAGATGTTGTAGAGGATCTTGCAAGAGAGAGAGCAAAAGAGCTGTTTGGATGCGAGTACGTTAATGTACAGCCACATTCGGGTGCACAGGCTAACATGGCAGTGTTCTTCGCTATCCTTAATCCTGGCGATACATTCATGGGTATGAATCTTGATCACGGCGGACATCTCACACACGGTTCACCGGTCAACATGTCTGGAAAGTATTTCCACTGTGTTCCTTACGGTGTAAACGATGATGGATTTATAGATTATGATAAGGTGCTTGAGATCGCAAAGGAGTGCAAGCCAAAGCTCATCGTGGCAGGTGCTTCAGCATACGCCAGAGCGATAGATTTCAAGAGATTCAGAGAGATAGCAGATGAGGTCGGAGCATACCTCATGGTGGATATGGCACATATCGCAGGTCTTGTGGCAGCAGGTCTTCACATGAGTCCTATCCCATATGCACACGTAACAACTACCACAACTCACAAGACACTCCGCGGACCTCGTGGCGGAATGATCATGTGCAGCAATGAGATCAATGAGAAGTTTAACTTCAACAAGGCTGTATTCCCTGGAATCCAGGGCGGCCCTCTTATGCATGTCATAGCCGGTAAGGCAGTATGTTTTAAGGAGGCACTCACACCTGAGTTCAAGGCATATCAGGAGCAGGTCGTAAAGAATGCAGCAGCCCTTGCTAAGGCTCTTATGGCAAGAGGATTTGACATAGTATCAGGCGGTACAGACAATCACCTCATGCTTATGGATCTCAAGAGACTTGGCCTTACAGGTAAGGAAGTTGAGAAGCTCCTCGATGAGGTTCATATCACAGCCAACAAGAACACAGTTCCAAATGATCCTAAGTCACCATTTGTCACAAGCGGTATAAGACTTGGAACTCCTGCAGTTACAACAAGAGGTGCAGATGAGGCTGATATGGATACCATTGCCGAGGCAATCAAGGCAGCAGTTCTCGATCATGACAAGGAGAGAGCAGAGGCGCTTGTAAAGAGTATTGTTGAGAAGTATCCATTATATGAATAATTAGTCCAGTATGGATAATTAGTTCGTAATAGTCGCAATAAGATACTGCAGTATACGAATAGAGTACGTGATTATATCGGCGGCACGGATTTCCGTGCCGCTTTTTTGAAACGGGGATTCACTGGAGAAGATATGAAAAAAAAGAAAGTGATTGCGTCGATTGTCGCTGTGTGCTTCAGCTTAGCCTTGTTGTCAACCTGGGTGATGATATTCGGTTGTATGAAGAGGGGAGAACAGGAGTTACACGCAAATACATCAGTGGAAATACCAGATATGTCATCTATACCCGGATGCGTTCAGAATGGTGGTCAGTTGATGTACAGGGGTAACATTTATAAGTATGATCCGGCAAATATAAATATACTTTTTATGGGCATTGATGCCAGAGGCGAGGATGAGAGCATCGGACAGGCGGACATGCTTGCGCTGGTGGTTATCAATACAGAAAAAGATACGGTGAAATGCATATGTATAAATAGAGATAGCATAGGACCGGTTGCGATATACGATATTTCCGGTAAAGCTGCAACAACGAAGAATGTCCAAATAGCTTTGGCATATTCCTACGGGAAAAGTCAGTCTGAAGGACGCGGACTTGAGATGAATACGGTGTCAAAATTGTTACATGGCATTCCGATACATGGAAGTGTTTCCGTAGATATTGATGGCATAGGCGGCATAAATGAACTTGCCGGGGGAATTACCCTGACTGCGTTGGAAGATGTGCCGAAAGCCGGAATTGTGAAGGGCGAAGAAGTCACTCTTAACGATGAACAGGCCATGTATTATGTCACTGAAAGAGACAGCGCCTCTACGGATATAGGAACAAATGAGAATAGAATGTCAAGACAGAAACAGTATATATCAGCGTGGTGTGATGCAGTACAGCAGCAGATAAAAAAGAATCCTTTTAAGATATTCAAAATGTACGATAGTGTACAGGGATATGTGGATACTGATATTTCTCGAAATAGTATGCTTTACCTTGCAAAAGTGCTTAAAAGAGTGCAATTTGGTGAGGGGGATATATATACGGTGTCAGGCGATTACGAGAGAGAAAATTATTATGATAAATATCTTATAGATGAAGATAAACTTACAGAGATGATGATTGAAACTTTTTACAGAAAAACGGAGTAGATGATATGTCAGATCTACAAGAACAAAGAGAGTTGGAAAGACGCCTTTCGGAGGCTATTGCTCTTGCTCAGTCTATAGTTGAGGAAAATAGCAGAGAAAATATCAGCACAAATAGCAATAATGAAAGCAGTGCTGCTCCAGCGGATGATGATACAGTGGACAGCAAACGTGAGATTGGTCCACATCGCAGAGTAAATAAAACGTCATGCAACCTAGTATGGAAGATCGTGTTTGCAATCTCGGTATTTGCAGTACTAGTCTGTGTATGTCTTGCTGTGCGGTATGTGAGAGGACACAATAGAAGTCTCAGAGCAGAGAACAGACTTAGGACATACGTGGATAGAGGTACAGATACATCAGACGGCCCGGAAAGTGCAGAAGGAAATGCCGGATCAGGGCAGACAACAAATGGGAACTATCCGGAGTTGGATGTTAATTTTGCTGGCCTGAAAACTCAGAATGGTGATATATGTGCATGGATATATATACCGGGGACAGACGTTGACTATCCTGTTTTGCAGGGAAGCGATAATGCGTATTATCTCAACCATGATGCATATGGTGAATACAGTCCTGACGGTTCTATATTTGTTGATGCAGGGAACAATTTGGATTTTGAAGATTTTGATACAATAATATATGGTCACAATATGTCTACCGGTACAATGTTTAAGACTCTTCATAATTATGAGGATGACTCTTTCTGGGAAAGCAACAGGAATGTATATATATATCTTCCAGACCGGGTTATGAGATACGAAGTTTTTGCCGCCTATAGAACAAATGACAGGCATATACTCACGTATAATGATTTCTCGGACAAAGAGGTCAGAAAAGAATATCTTCTAAATATAAAATCTGAAAGGTTTGATGAGGGTATTGTCAAAAATGACCAAAATATAGATATAGACAGCAGACTTTTGACACTTTCAACATGTTGTGGAATGGATGGAAAAAGATGGCTGGTTCAAGCTGTCAAGATTGATGAAATACCGGTTGAAAATCGATGAATAACCATTAAAATGTTAATTTGCACAATTGACGGTATTTTTTTTAGATGGTATTATGTGAGAAGATTAAGGCATCAGGGAGCTGCCTTAGGAGGAGAAGGAGTGAAAAGGTTATGAAAAAGGTTATGGCACATATGATTAGAAGGATATTTTCAAGAAAAAGACTTGCTGTATATGCAATGACCATGGTTATGCTGTTAGGATTTGGAATTACGGCTATGGCTAATGAGAGTCCGGATCGTGATTTTGGAACAGATTCGTCGCATATACTGCTTTCGGAGCCAGACACATCCATAGAGGATATAGATGATCTGGTGATGGGATATGATCCTGCAGGTGTTCTCGGAGATAGTACCCTTAAGGGTTTCTCAACCCTTGCGGTATTCTCTGTAACGGCCGTTGATGATTATGATTTTTCGAATTTGGAGATAACAAAGATAAGAGGTGCAGTCATAACCTCGGATATGACAGTTCAGGTGAGATTTCTTCCAACAGATGGAGCGTGGGAGAAACTTAGTTTTGAGGTCGTTGACGGTGCGGTCAATGTGAAACTGCCATCAGAGGGGCAGCTTGCAATATTTGTCAAAGACGAAGTAGATATCAAAGACGACGATGGGGATGGCAATTCGATGACGAAGCCGACAACAGAATCTGGTACGGATGGTAATGTTGATCCGGGAAAGGCCCCACAGACAGGTGACAGACTTCCGTTTTATATAGTCATTGGAGTGATGGCCATTATCTCAGCTGTTGTTTCATTTAAGAAGATAAGAAAATAGAACAATGTATTACATAGGGCTTTCAGTTATGGTCGCAATAGATAGACATCATCAAGATGCATTTTGTAGATTATGACTGAAAGCCTTTTGTTTGTTTGGTGTTAAGTCAAATAGTTAAGTCAAAAATTCATAAAAACAATTGAATATGATATTGATTTTTGGTAGAATTTTCTATAAGTAGGGCTGTTATACGACCAAGAAAGGCGGGAGTGAATTATGAGAAAAGGAACTGGTAAACGAGTGATCGCATTCTTCATGGCGTTTATTATGGCATTGTCCGTAATATTCCAAAGTGATATGGCGATTGGAGGATTTGCAAAGGTGCTTGCTGCAGACACGGGAGGTATAGCCACTCCAACGGATGCGGACAGCGAAGCACAGCTTGCAGATACGGGGGCGATAGACCTCAATGCGGATGGATATTACGCATATCTTAAGAATTTGCCTAATGGCAAGATATATACGGGAAATGCGATTAAGATAGACAGTAATATCGGTGTAAAGAAAGTGGGAGATACATCGGGAACAACCGCATTGTCATCGACCCTTTACACGATAAGTTATGAGAACAATGTCAATGCGGGTACTGCGACAGCGATCATAACGGGTAAGCCGGATATGAACTGTACAGGTACTCTTACGGTTACGTTTACGATCAGGCCCAAGACAATATCAACTGCGGGCTGGTTCTATGTAGGCGGAACTGATGCGTCAAATAAATACAGTAACAGTACATCGAAGTATTACACATATCAGGCACAGGGTGTTGTTCCAAAGATATATGTAAGATCATCTGCGAATGGTCCATTTCTCACTGAAGGCGTGGATTATCAAGTTGAATATTGGAATGTGGATCGGGCAGCAGATATAGAGAGGGAACATATGGGCAATGGCCCATTTGCGATTGTCGAATCAACAAAGAACAGCAATTATGCTATAGGTGGCAGCAATGGATATTTTGATATCTTTTATGGGATAAATGCTGCGGATCTTGAAACACAGACTACTATAAGTCTTGAAGGTGAGAGTTTTGTGTATACTGGTAAGCCGATAAAACCTAAAGTTGAGGTTATAGATAAGACCAATAACAAAAAACTCTATAGCGTTGAAGATACCAACAAAGAAGATTATGAATATAAAGTTGAATATTCAAACAATACGAATCCAGGCACAGCAACTGTCACGATAACGGGTCATCCAAATAGATTTCAGGGATCCGTGACCAAGACATTCACGATCCTCAACTCTGGAAGTAATGTTAAGAATATTGCAGATGCAGACGCTGTTGTAACGGATGAATTCACATATGATGGCGAGGACAAGACGCCGGAGCCAGTGGTTACATACAAGGGAACTACGCTTGTAAAAGACAGGGATTACAAGATTGCATATTATACAGATAATATAAATGCAACTACAGCTAAGAAAAAGGCAAGCGTTACTATTTCAGGTTTGAATTCATTTACAGGTTCAAAGACGATCCAGTTTGATATTGCACCGAAGTCGATAGACACTCTTAACATAAGTATATCTGATGCTGTATACAATACTGCAAATAATATAGCTATGGCGGTTGTGCCAACAGTAAAGATCACGGATCCTGTTCTCGGGACAACCCTGTCAACTGGTGATGGAGATTACTTCTTGGATTTTTCCGAATATAGAACAGAGAAAAACTACAATGTCGGTGAACACAGCTTTAAATTGACTATGTATAATAACTACACAGGTTCAAAGATATGCACATTCAATACGGTGGCAACAAGTATTGCGCCTGCAGTGATCACAGTGGAGCCAGTGGAGTATACGGGGGCAGAGGTTAAGCCTGTGCCATCTAAGGTAACGTTCAGCAATACAACACTTGAGAAGGGTGTTGATTACGAGATCACGGGTTATAAGAATAATGTGGAGCTGGGCAGTTCAGCCATAATCACCATAACAGGTAAAGGCAATTTCAAGGGCACGGCTATGGGTACATTTACGATCAAGACGAGCAAGATCGGAATGACAGACGTTACAATTCCAGATATAGGGAAAATGGCATATACTGGTTCTCAGATAAAACCAGATATAACGCCTACATATGATGGCAGGAATTTGGTTGAGGGAACCGATTACACGGTCACATATGGTGACAACCTCTCACCAAAGGACACTGGTTCTGTAACATTTGTCGGAAAAGGCGACTATGCGGGAACCGTGACCAAGACTTTCAAGATCGTTGCAAAGGATATAAGTGCGAATGATGTCATATTAACTAGAAATAAAGTTAATTATGAATATACAGGTTCACCGATTGATCCTGATATAACGGTCACATATAACGGAATCGTTCTGGAAAAGGGTGTAGATTACAAGGTGATGAATCTGTACACTGAACCAGGAACATATAATATGGTCATCAGCGGAGCGGCAGGATCAACTCCGTATTTTACGGGTATGAGAATTTTCCAGATAACCATCACCGCACCAGCGGGAGAGATGGCTGATCTGGAGTACGCCCCAATTCCTGATCAGTACTATGCCGGTAAAGCGATAACTCCAACACTTACAATCAAGAAAGGGGATTACACTCTTCAGCTTGATAAGGATTATGTTATAAAATCAATAACAGGAAATACAGAAGTAGGTGTTGCAACTGTTGAGATAGAAGGAACAGGATCTTACAGCGGCACAAAGAGTCTCGAGTTTAACATTGTTCCAAAACCTATTGAGGACTGTACGATAACAGGAATAGAGGATACACAGTATGAGATGGGGGCAGCGATAGAACCTGCGGTCACAGTGAAGAATGGAACGGTAGAGCTTGTTCAGGGACGAGATTATACGTTAGCATTTAACAATAATATAGATGTCTCAGATAGCGCTGAGGTGGTAATCACAGCAAAGAGTTCAAACTACACAGGCGATGCGACTAAGATTTTCAAGATTACACCAGTGTCAATTACAGCAGCCGGAAATGGTGTCAGCATAACAAATGCAGATGCTACACAGGAGTATACAGGAACTGACATTGAACCAGAGATCAAGATAACAAGATATTATAATAGGAAGATTTACACTCTGGAGCAGGGCAAGGATTATACTGTAGTTTATGAAAATAACAGAGAGGTTACAGGATCCGGAGACAGAGCCTCGATCACAGTAACCGGTACAGGCAACTTCAGCGGACAGACAGTTATAAGATTTGAGATTTCAAAGAGAAGCATAAGTTCATGTGCAGTGGAGTCGGTTCCGGATCAGCAGTGGACAGGCTCTGAGATAAAGCCGGATGTCGCAGTCTATAATGGCATAATAAAGTTGGAAAATGGCGGAGATTATGATGTAATTTACAGTGATAATACAGATGAAGGTGAAGCTTCATATACAGTTATCGGTAAGGGCGATCATTACACTGGAAGTGTTACAAAGTATTTCCGGATAACAAAGGAATTTATCAATATAGAAGACAATGACAAGATAGCCGTATCAAATATTGAAAATCAGACATATAGGTTCGGAGCTGCGATAACCCCGAATTTCACAGTAACTTATGACGGAGAAAAACTGACTGATAAAGAGGACTATACATATAGTTTTACAAATAATAAGAATGTGGGTACAGCGACACTTACAGTAACAGGTGTTGGAAGATTCAAAGGAACGCTTACATATACGTTCAATATACTTCCATATGATATATCAGGGGATACACTTGTTATTGATCAGAATGTGTTTGAGTACACAGGCACTCCTGCAGAGCCTCGACCAGTGTCCATAAAGTCCGGAAATAATGTGCTGGTAACAGATTTTACGGGCTTCACTGTATCATATAGTGATAATACAGAAGCAGGTACTGGAAGCGTTACAGTTACAGCAGGAACAACCGGGAACTTTATAGGCAGTCTCACACAGAGATTTACTATAGGTCAGCAATCAATAAATTCAGCCAAAATAACTGTGAATGATGTGACATACACAGGCGAGGCACAGACACCTGATGTCACGGTTACGCTGGCAGATGGAAGAGTTCTTTCGGCAGATGATTATACAGTCAAGTATAAGAATAACAGGGATGTAGGAACGGCAACAGTAATTGTCACCGCTGTTGAAGGTGGAAATTATACAGGCTCAGTCGAGGGATCGTTCAAGATTCAGGCAATAGATATTGCTGATGCAGTCATAACGGCTATAGAAGATCAGACCTACACAGGTTCTGCAATATGTCCTGACATTGAGGTTAAGTATGGAGACAAGATCCTTGCTGAGGGTGAGGACTATGTTGTGGATTCTTATACCGACAATGAGAATGTGTCAACAGTTTCAAAGAAAGCCTGCGTCACTATAAAAGGTAAGGGGATTTATGTGGGAACATGCAGTGCCAAGTTCAGCATTGTGCCTGCATCAATAGAAAATGCAGTGGTATCCGGATATTCAAAGAATGTGGAATACACCGGTTCTGCAATAACATTTACATCTCTGACAGTTAAGGTTGGAGAAAAGGTGCTCACAAGTTCTGATTACAAGGTGACATACAGCAACAATACTGATGTGACGACAGAGAAGACCCCGGCAAAGATTACAATAACAGCTGCGGGAAATTACACAGATTCAATAGTTGTTCAATTTGCTATAACTGCAAGAAACCTGGAGAATTGCAATATAAGTGACATCGAGGGACAGATATACACAGGAAAACAGGTTAAACCGGATGTGGAAGTTCGTGATGGAGCAAAGACTCTTGTAAAGGGTACAGATTATGATATAGAGTATTCAAACAATACTGAGGTGACGACAGAGGCTGGCGGTCTTGCTGTTGCAAAGATCATAGGTAAGGGCAACTATACAGGAGAAGTAAAGAAGACATTCTCAATCGCAAAAGAGATAATCGATATAAGCTCAGCAGTTGTGACGATCGCTGACGGTGGATCATTTATCTATAACTTTGGAGATGAGATAGAGCCAAAGGTGACTGTGAAGCTTGGTGACAAGGTACTTGATGCCAGTGCTTATACAGTCAGATACACAGATAATGTAAATGCTGGAAAGGCAACAATAACAGTCACAGGAACCGGTGATTACAAGGGACAGACAGGAACAACGTTTGTTATTGAGCAGTACGACATAACATCAGCAGGCCTTGTACTTGAAAGTGACAGTTATACGTACAGCGGAAGTGAGATAAAGCCGGAGGTTAAGAGCATAACAGCAGGTAACAGGAAGATCACTCCTGGTTCAGACTTTGATGTAGCATACAGCAACAACATAAAGAAGGGAACAGGAACTGTATCTCTTACAGCCAGAGCAAATACAAACTACAAAGGAACCGCAAGTGCGAAATTCACAATTGGCGCTGCAGATATAACATCAGCCCGCGTGACGGTTCCGGATGCAGAGTACACAGGACTTCCAGTGAAGCCGGATGTAACGGTGGTACTTGGAACAAAGAAACTTACAGAAGGTACAGATTACACAGTAGAGTTTGCAGACAATACGAGTGTCGGAACTGCGACAGTGACAGTCGAAGGTACCGGAAATTATGCGGGAACAGTCAATGCACAGTTCAAGATCACAGCAAAGTCTCTAAGCCTTGCAGTGGTGACAGCTAAGGATCAGACATACACAGGAAAGGCTTTAAAGCCTGCAGTTGCAGTGACACTTGACGGCAAGACGATCGCAGATACAGAGTATGATGTGACCTATTCATCAAACATCAACAAGGGCACCGCTACAGTCACAGTCACAGGAAAGAACAACTATACAGGCAGCAAGTCCGGATCATTTAAGATACTTGCAAAGGATATCGAAGAGTGTGATGTTTCAGACGTTGCGGATGTTGTTTATAACGGTAAGGCACAGACCCCTGAGATAACAGTAAAGAATGGGGATGTGGAGTTAAAGAGCGGAGTTGATTATGAGGCTGTATATAGCAACAATACAGACGTATCAACAACAGCCAAAAAGGCCGAGATAACTATCACGGGTCATGGCAATTACACAGGACAGAAGATAGTTAGCTTTAATATAACCAAGGCTGCATTTGACGATGCGGTCATAACAGGAATACCTGAGAGCGAGGCATATACAGGAGACAGTATAATTCTGACAGGATATGAGGTTACTGTATCAGATGTTAAGCTCACAGAGAACAAGGATTACACGGTTTCATACAAGAACAATAAAGAAGTTGGAACTGCTACAGTCATATTTACCGGTGCAGGCAATTATGAAGGCAGCAGAGAGATGACATTTGATATCGTACAGAGAAATGTTGCAGATTGTCAGATTTCGGCAATACCTGGACAGAAGTGGACAGGCAAGCCGGTAGCCCCAGCGGTAACAGTCAAAAATGGCAGTGTATCACTGGTAAGCGGTACGGATTACACGGTTGAGTATGCGAACAACACAGATGTGACAGACAAGGCTGAGGCGATCATCACAGGACAGGGCAACTACACAGGTAGTATCACAGTGTACTTCTCGATCTCAAGAAGTGTAGTGAGCATAAGCACTGCAACAATATCAGCGATCCCGGCACAGACATATGCCATGGGCGCTGAGATAAAGCCGTCAGTGAACGTTGTATATGACGGAATGGAGCTTACTGAGGACAAGGATTACACGGTTTCATATGCGAACAACATAGATGCCGGAACCGCTGAGGTTACAGTAACCGGAATTGGATATTATTCAGGATCAAAGACAGTGAGCTTTGCGATAGAACCTCTCGATGTAAGCAAAGGAAGTATAAAACTTGAGTCTGATTCATTTGTATACAATGGAAAGGCTCAGATACCGGTGGTGACCGGTATAGAGATCGGTTCAGATGTGCAGATAACAGACATGAGTTCATTTGATGTGGCATATGCGGACAATATCAATGTTGGAACAGCAAAGATTACACTCACAGCGAAGGACAATACAAACTTTAAGGGTAGTGTGACAGCAAACTACAGAATAACAGAGGCTGACATTTCTACGGCTATTGCAGTGGCAGAGACTGCGGTATATCAGGGAACAGCACTGAAACCTGCAGTTAAGGTTACACTTGGCGGTGTTAATCTGGTGGATGGAAAAGACTACGAGGTGGCATACAGCAGCAATGTAAATGTCGGAAAGGGCAAGGCGGTTATAACTGGTGCCGGCAATTACAAGGGTCAGCTCACAGTTTCATTCGACATTACAGCGAGATCACTGAAAGGTGCAGATGTGCAGATAGCTGATCAGGTCTACACAGGAAAGGCACTCACGCCAAAGCCAGTTGTTACACTGGCAGATAAGACACTGGTTCAGGATGTTGACTATACAGTCACATATGAGAAGAATGTAAATGCCGGAACAGCAAATGTGATAATCGCAGGTACAGGCAATTACAAGGACAGTGTTAAGGAATCATTCAAGATAGCAGCGGCCGATATAGGAAAAGCTGAGGCATCAGCAATCGCTGATCAGGTGTATACAGGAAGCGAGATCACACCGGATGTTCAGGTAACCACTGCATCAGGAGAGGTGCTCGCAGTCGGAGTAGATTACGAGATTACTTATACGGGTAATGCTAATGTGACTACTGAGGACGCACCAGCCCAGGCGGTTATTGCAGGAAAGGGTAATTATACAGGAACACTCAAGGCGGCATTTGCGATCGTTCCAAAGAACATTGCAGGTGTATCGGTGAGCGGATACAGCGAGTCAGTTACATACACAGGCTCAGATGTGGAGTTTGGCAATATCATAGTGGCTGATGACAAGGAAGTGCTCACAGCTGGCGTTGACTACACCATAAGCTACACAGGCAACAAGTTAGTGACAACTGATGAGAAAACATATTTCACAGTGACTGGTAAGGGCAACTATACTGGTACAAAGGATGTTCACTTCACCATCACAAGAAAGAATATTAAGGATTGTGATATACAGGCGATAGAGAGCCAGATATGGACAGGCAAGGAGATCAAACCTGAAGTTACCATTAGAAATGGCTCAGCACTTCTTGTGAGCGGAACAGATTACGATGTCGTTTACAGCAACAATATTAATGAAACAACAGATACATCCAAGGCAAAAGCTGTGATAACAGGAAAGGGCAATTACACAGGATCTATCACAAGAGAATTCACAATATCAAGAATACTCATAGATATATCCAAGGCAGAGATATCAGTTATTCCAGCACAGACATATGACTTTGGAAGAGAGATCACACCTGATGTCACAGTTAAGTATGATGGCAAGGTGCTCATGAAAAATGTTGACTATAAGCTTGATTACATAGACAACATAAATGTGGGAACAGCAACGGTCAGCATCACAGGAATTGGCGGATACAACAAGTCAGTTTCAAAGACATTTGTGATAAAAGCAGCAGATATATCAGATGGTGAGCTCACATTAAAGGGTACATCATTTGTATATACAGGCGAAGAGATTACCCCGGCTGTCACAGGACTTACACTTACAGTGGCAGAGGGCACTGAGATCATAACTGATCTGGCATTATTTGATGTGAAGTACACAGACAATGTAAATGCTGGAAAGGCAACAGTTTCACTCACCGCAAAGAGCGGAACGAACTTCACCGGAACAGCGACAGCGACGTTCCAGATAGAGAGAACATCACTTGCCGATGCGGTTGTTGAGGCTTCATCACCAGAGTACACCGGAGATGCCGTCACACCGGACATCACAGTAAGAATCGGCGAGAAGGTTCTTGAGAACGGAACTGACTATGAAATCACATATACAGATAACGTGAATGCGGGAGATAAGGCCGGATTTACCATTACAGGTAAGGGCAACTACGAAGGCGTCATAAACAGAACATTTGAGATCCAGCCAAAGAGCGTTGCAAATGGCGAATGTGAGATACCTTCGCAGGTATATACAGGATCAGACGTCACTCCGGAAGTAACAGTCAGCGTAGATGGAAAAGTCCTTGTCGCAGATAGGGATTATACGGTGGTTTATTCAGATAACAGAGACGTGACGACGGCAGACCACAAGGCCAGTGCTGTCATAACAGCTATGGGCAATTACATAGGAAAGCTTATAGTTCAGTTCGAGATCACGGCAAAGACCATACTTCCTGCTGATGTGTCTGATATTGAGGCACAGGAGTACACAGGAAGTGCCATAGAGCCAAAAGTTACAGTAAAGAACGGAACAACGATCCTTGTCGCTGGCCGCGATTATGATGTGGCATACAGTGACAATGTGGACAAGACAAAGTCAGCAAAGGCAGTCATCACAGGTAAGGGCAACTACAGAGGCGTTGTAGCAAAGACATTCGAGATATGCGCAACAAGTATAGCTTCAGCTATAGTTACAGGAATACCTGAGAACGCAGTTTACACAGGTGAGAGCATTACATTTGACGACATAAAGGTTCAGCTCGGCGGAAAGACCATGGTGTATGGTTCTGACTACAGCATAAGCTATGAGCGAAATGTGAATGCAACAACAGATGAGTCAAAGGCATATGTGATCATCAAGGGTATGGACAATTATGGAGGACAGATAAGAGTTGCATTTGACATAACTCCTAAGAGTATCAGCAGTTGTAAAGTCGATGCCATAAATGGACAGATATATACAGGCAGTGAGGTGACTCCTGAGGTAACAGTCAGGGATGGCTCAGTTGTCCTTGAAAAGGATGTGGATTATACAGTTACATATGATGACAATATCGAGATAACGAAGTCAGCTAAGGCGGTCATCACAGGTAAAGGCAACTATGAAGGTGTAATCAGGACGGAGTTCTCCATATCAAAGGAGGTACTTGACATCTCAGCGGCCAAGATAGCAGGTATAGCTGACCAGTATTACAACTTTGGCGCAGAACTTACACCGGATGTGAAGGTAACTCTGAACGGAAAGACACTCGTTAAGGGCGTTGATTACGACCTGACATATGCAAACAATGTAAAGCCTGGAAGGGCAGCTGTGACAGTGAAGGGTATAGATCAGAACAAGGGTGAGGTAAGCGGTACGTTCAATATACTTCCGATAGATATCACCACGGCTGATATAACACTTGTTAAGAATTCATACGCATACACTGGAAATGCAGTAAATGCAGAAATAAGCAAGGTCACAGTTAAGAGAAATGGAGTTGCAAAGACTCTGACGGATCTCACAGGATTCACATATTCATGCAGTGATAACGTGAATGTGGGCAAGGCAGCTCTGACACTCTCAGCTGAGGACGGTATGGGATTTGCAGGTAGTGCGACAGTTAATTATACGATCACAGCCGCATCAATAGAGCAGGCAGTGATAAGCATTGACAGTGCAGTATACACAGGTGAGGCGATCATCCCAGTATGCAGAGTCACCCTGGCAGGCAAGACTCTTATTCCTGGAACAGATTACACGATTGCAGCATCAAACAATATAAATGTGACAGATGAGGCGGTAGTAACAATAACAGGAAAGGGCAATTATTCAGGAAAGGCTGATACATATTTCAGCATAACACCAAAGAGAATATCGAGTGCAGAACTCACAGTGGCAGATGCGGAGTATACAGGAGCTCCACTTGAGCCGGCAGTTACAGTGATCCTCGATGGAAAGACGCTCAAGGCCGGAACAGATTACACTGCTGATTACAGTGACAATGTAAATGTCACGACCGGAAGCGCTAAGGCTTTAGTGACAGTTACAGGTAATGGCAACTATACAGGAACTGTGGATGCCGAGTTTGCCATAACACCTATGGATATATCGAAGCTGAGTATCGAAGACATACCGGCTCAGGTATATGCAGGACGGGCGGTAAGACCTGAGGTCACGATCAGAAATGGAGACGCGGTACTCACGGCGGGAGCTGATTACTCAGTTGAGTATCAGGACAATGAGGCAGTCACAAAGACAGCCAAGGCTGTTATTACAGGAAAAGGCAATTACAATGGTTCTGTAACAAAGACATTTATCATCACTGCGCTCAGCGTTGAGGATGCAGAGATATCAGGAATCGCAGATACTGTTGTATACAGCGGAGAGGACATAAAGTTCTCAGGAATAAAGGTAACTGTGAATGGAATACAGCTTGCAAATGGCACAGATTACACAGTTGCATACAAGAACAATCACGATGTGACCACCGATGAGCTCGCGAGTGTTATCATCACAGGTAAGGGCAATTATGGCGGTGAGGTAAGTAGAACATTTACAATCACAGCTAAAAACATTGTGAGATGCAGCATTGATCCTATCGGAGGTCAGACATACACAGGCTCACCTGTTACACCTGAGATCGTTGTGAGAGATGGTGCGATAGTTCTTGAGAAAGACAAGGATTACACGGTAGAGTACAGCAACAATACGGATGTTACGGAAAATGCCAGCGTAACAGTTACAGGTAAGGACAATTATAAGGGAACAATAAGCACAGTATTCACGATCGCAAAGGAGATCATAGATATCTCAAAGGCTCAGATAAGCAAGCCGGACGACGACTACTATGATTTTGGAAATCCTATAAAGCCTGATGTCACACTTACATATAAGGGCAAGCAGCTTACAAAGGATGTAGATTATGAACTTGTGTACATAGGCAATACAAAAGAGGGTACGGCAACTATCCAGGCAAATGGAATCAATACTAATACAGGATCGGTAAGCACTACATTTGAGATTCTTCCTATAGATATATCAGATGCAGTTGTGACACTTGAGAATGAGGAGTATGAGTACACTGGCGGTGAGATAAAGCCTGAGGTCAGAATGATCATGGTAAACAGATCAGGAAAGTCCGAGGCGGTCACATCCCTCGAAGGCTTTGAAGTGACATATGACAGCAACATCAATGTTGGTACTGCAAATGTCACAGTGGCTGCAGTAAAGGGCAGTGGTTTTACGGGAAAAACAGTCAGAACATTCGAGATAACAAAGGTGGATATGGCGGACGCTGTTGTTGAGATAGACGGCAGCTACGAATATACAGGCAGTGCGATAGCGCCAAAGTACACAGTTACTCTTGATGGAAAGACACTCAAAGAGGGAACGGATTACACTGCGGTATGCAGCAACAATGTAAATGTTGGAAAACGTGCAATGGTTACAGTGACAGGCACAGGTAACTATACAGGAACGACTATCGGATACTTTGAGATCACAGCGAAGAATATAAGCGGAGCTGATGTCGCAGCGGCTGATGCTGAGTTCACCGGAATGCCGGTAACACCAGCGATAACAGTTACAGTTGACGGAGAGATACTCAATGCGGATATCGACTACACGATATCTTATAACAACAATATCAACGCAACCACAGACAAGACAAAGGCTGCGGTTGTCATAAAGGGAACAGGTAATTATACAGGAACTGTTACATGTACATTTGACATAGCTCCAAAGGATATATCAGGTGCTGTCATAAGTGATATAGAGGCTCAGAACTATACAGGAAAAGAGGTTACACCTGAGTTTTCTGTAAATCTTGACGGTAAGGTGCTTGCAGCAGGAACAGATTACGCTGTCTCATACGAGAACAACATAGCCGCTTCTGATGATGCGGTGGCTATCGTAACAGGAAGAGGTAATTACACAGGAAGTATCTCAAAGAAGTTTGCTATACAGAATGTGGACATTACAGACGCAGCTGTGACTGGAATAGAGGAAAGTGTTGTCTACACAGGAAAGGAGATAACATTTGGCGATATAATGGTTACAGTATCCGGAAGAACACTTTCGGAGGACGAGGATTACACAGTAAGCTATGAGAACAACAAGAATGTAACAACATCGGCTAAGGTAGTCATAACCGGTACAGGAAACTACAGCGGCGTAATAACAAAGACATTTGCTATCACACCTAAGAATATTGCTAAGTGCAGTGTCGATGCGGTCAGTGGTCAGATATACACAGCAAAGGCTATCACACCGGAGGTGACAGTGAGAGATGGTTCATCAGTACTTGTTCTGAGCCAGGATTATACAGTCTCCTACAGCAATAATGTGGAGGTTACCACAGCAGACAGTATGGCGGTCATAACAGTCACTGGAAAGGGCAACTACACAGGAAAGACAACAGTGACATTTGCCATATCAAAGAAGCTTACAGATATATCCAAGGCAGTTATATCAAAGATAGCTGATCAGCATTACAACTTTGGTCAGCCGCTCACACCGGATGCCACAGTAACACTGGACGGTAAAGAACTTGTAAATGGCACAGATTACGCCCTTGTATATGTGGACAATACGGACGAGGGTACAGCGACAGTCACGGCGAAGGGAATCAATTCAAATACCGGTTCTGTGACCGCTAAGTTTAATATCAAACCTATAGATATAAGCGACGGAGTCATAGCACTCGATGCCGCTACATACCTCTACACAGGTACAGCAGTCAAGCCGGAGATCATCTCATTTACAGTGAAGAGACTTGGCAAGACAGTGACGGTTACTGATTTCGATAACCTGGATATAACATATTCATCCAACTCAGATGTTGGAACAGGAAAGATAACTATCACAGCACTTGAAGGAGAGGGCTTCACAGGAAGCGTGAGCAAGACATTTACGATAGTCGGAGCTTCAGTGGAGAATGCAGTGGTCAGAGTTGAAAATGGAGTTTATACTGGAGAAGAGGTGGAGCCATCATATGTTGTCACACTTGGTGGAAGAACACTCGTAAGTGGAAAGGACTTCAGGGCAGACTTCAGCAACAATGTAAATGCAACTGACAGTGCGGTCTTGACTATAACAGGAATCAACAACTATAGCGGAACAAAGTCAGTCAGATTTACGATCAGTCCAAGAAGGATCACAGATGCCGACATAACGGTGGCTGCAGCAAGATACACAGGACAGAGTCTGACACCGGCTCTCACAGTTACAATCGGTGGAATGACACTTGTTCAGGATGTTGATTTCACGGCAGAGTATATTGACAATGTAAATGTGACAGATGATGAGACAAAAGCATCTGTAAAGGTAACAGGAATCGGTAACTACACAGGAAATGCAAGTGAGGAATTTGAGATATCACCTAGAGATATTTCTCTTGCAAGCGTTGCGGATATAGACAGTCAGGCATATACAGGCAATCCGGTTATGCCGGAACCAGTTGTAACAGACGGTACAACAGTTCTGAAAGCTGGCAGAGATTATGTGGTAAGTTACAGAAACAATACAAATGTGACAGCTGAGGCTGGGGTGATCATTACAGGTAAGGGCAATTACACAGGATCTGTTGTAAAGATATTTGCTATTGCAGGAGCTGACATAAAGGATGCAGTGGTCACAGGAGTCAAGAGCAGTGTGACATATACTGGAAGTGAGATAACATTTACAGGTCTTAAGGTGACATACGGAGATGGAGTGCTTGTAGCAGGCAGGGATTATACTGTTACATACAGCAATAACAGAAATGTCACGGATAAGGCGGAGGTCAGAATCGCAGGTAATGGCAACTATACCGGAACCGTGATAAAGACATTTGCAATAAAACAGAAGAACATAGCAGATGATGACTGCCATGTAAGTGAAATCGGTGGACAGATATATACAGGCAAGGAGATAGAGCCTGCGGTAGTAGTTACATATGGAGATATCACCCTTGTTGAGGATGTTGACTATGAGATAACATACAGCAACAATATAGAAGCGTCTGCTAAGAATTCTCCTGCAAAGGCGGTTATAACAGGAAAGGGAAGCTATACCGGAATTGTTTTAAGAGAATTTACAATAACAAAGGAACCTGTAAACATAAGCGGTGCGAAGATCAGCGCGATAGACGATCAGGAGTTTGCAAAGACATTTATCACACCGGCTGTTGATGTGACATATGCCGGCAAGGCACTTGTCGAGGGAACGGATTACAAGGTATCGTATTCAAACAACTACAACGTTGGAACAGCAACCGTATACATTACAGGATATGGAAATTATGTAGGTTCAAAGAAGGTAACATTTAACATTACAAAGAGAGACATTACAGGTTATACAGCGGTTCTGGCACAGACAGACATGACATACACAGGCAAGACCATAACGCCAGATGTTGTATCAATCAGCAGTGCGGATGGTTCATTTATCATCAACGGCGAGGAGCTTGATGTATTTGTTGTAAAATATGCCGGAAACGTAAATGCAGGAACCGCAAAGGTAACTGCAACAGCTGGAAGCAATTCAAATTATACTGGAAGTGTAACTGCCCAGTTCAAGATCGTTCCGGCTCAGCTAGATGGCGCAGCAGCCACAGCGGAGACAACAGAATATACAGGAAGTACTGTCACACCGGCAGTTACTGTTACAAAGAACGGAGTTGTGCTGTCATCCGATGATTACTCTGTAGAGTATAGAAACAATACAGAGGTAGGTACAGCAGAGATCGTCGTAACAGGAAAGGGCAATTACACTGGAACGGTATATGGAAGCTTTGAGATAACGGCGGGAAGCATAAAGAACTGCACTATAACAGTGACAGCATCGACTGAGTACACAGGTGGACAGATAGTTCCAGTTGTAACAGTTAAGAATGGCACGAAGCTTCTTGTGAATGGCGTCGATTACATACTGAGTTATGATCAGAATTCAGATGTCACAAGCAAGGCTAAGGTCGTTATAACAGGTAAGGGCAATTACAAGGATTCAGTTACAAGATATTTCGCGATAACAGGAAGAAGCATTACGAAGGCTGTTGTGTGCGGAGTTGTCGATAAGGAATTCACCGGAAATGCAATTACTCAGAATATCGAGGTCAAGTTGGATGGTGAGACACTTGTCCAGGGAACTGACTACACAGTGAAGTACATCAACAATGTTCACGTTGGAACTGCAACTGTGGTGATCACAGGTACAGGAAACTATACAGAGTCAGTAAAGAAGAACTTTGTTATCAACAGAGTGGATGTAAGCAACACAGCAGTCATAACGGGAATCGAGCCCGAGGCTACATACACAGGAACGGCGTTTAAGTTTAAGAATGTGAAGATCACATGGAGCGGAATAGTTCTCAGGGAGGGCAGAGATTACACTATCTCCTACAAGAACAACAGTGGAATAACAATGACACGTACAAGCAAAGCTTCATGTACAGTGACATTTAATGGAGATTACAAGGGTAAGGTCACAAAGCAGTTCAGGATCAAGGCATTTGATATTTCAAAGGCTACGGTATCAGCGATAAAAGATGTTACATATAACGGTAAGGCAAAGACTCCGACAGTAGTGGTCAAGATAGGAAGCACCACGATAGATCCTGCGGAGTACGAGGTCAAGTACAGCAACAATGTAAAACCTGGAGTTGCAACGGTTACAATAACAGGGCTTAACAACTTCTATGGAACAAAGAAGGTTACATTCAACATTCTTCCGGAGAGGGTTGCAGGACTTCAGTTTGTAACGTCTACAACGTCAGCAGTAAGGGTTAAGTGGAATAAGGTCAAATATGCGGTCGGTTATGTTGTATATTACAGTAAAGATGGCAAGAGTTATAAGAAGTTTGGAACTACAAAAGATACGACAATGGTTCTGTCAAAGCTTGCAAGTGGACAGACATATAAAGTAGCTGTGTATGCATATGTAACTTCAAACGGCAAGAATCTTATATCGACCAAGTCAGAGGTAGTAACCGGAACAAAACCAGGCAAGGTTACAGGAATAACATATTCGAGCAGAACGGATACTGTTATTAGTGTAAAGTGGAACAAGGTTTCAGGTGCAACGGGCTACAAGGTATACAGGACCGATGACAGCGGTAAGAAGGTCATGGCTGTTGGAACTGTAAAGACGAATGCAGTATCGATCAAGAAGCTTAAGGCGAGCACTGTATACAAGATAAAGGTAGTTGCATACAAGAGCGTTGGCGGAAAGGTTCTCCTCGGTACAGCAAATGTAGCAGCGATCATGACTACACCATCTGCAGTCAAGGGACTAAAGACATCTAGAAACTGGGTTTCAAGCATAGCACTTAGCTGGAACAAGGTAGCTAGTGCGGACGGATACATAGTTTACAGGCTCAGCGGAAAGAACTGGATCAAGATCAAGCAGATCAGTAAGAATACGACTGTCAGTTTCATAAGTTCTAAGCTCAGAGCCGGAACAGAGTGGAAGTACAAGGTAGTAGCTTATAAGAAGCACGGCAACAGTGTAGTTAAAAATGTCGGAAGCCAGATTAGTTCGGTAACGCTTCCTACAGCGCCAGTGGTTGTAATCAGGGCAGGTAAGGGCAGTGTGACTTTGGGCTGGAATGGAGTGACTGGAGCCGATGGATATGAAGTATACATGAGAACCACAAAGAAAGGCAAGTCAACTAAGATAGCCACATTAAAGAAAGCATCTAAGGTAAAATATACAAAGAAGGGACTTGCAAAGAATAAGACATATTACGTAAATGTCAGAGCATTCAAGAAGGATGCAAAGGGCAGAAAGTATTACAGCTCATATTCAACGGTCAAGGCTGTTAAAGCAAAATAACACTAAAATAAAAGCAAGATACAAAAAAGGGCGTCCAGCCGGTTGTGAAAACAGCCGGCGGGGCGCTTTTGTGTTATATGCAGTATGTATTGAGCTTTTTAATACAGGTAAAGAAATCTATCGGCACAGCTTACAGTGAACTCTTTCAGATCATCATATGGGAAGACGTTTGTAGTCGCCTTCTGTACGGGTGGCTCAGCACTGACAAAGAGTGACAGATCACGGCGGAGCATCTCAGGAGAGAAAGCGTTGCATTCTGATATGGTCAGACTGACTGGAGCTATGTTGGGGATGGCTGGTGCAAAATCTATCTGGAATAAAGGATTTGTGATGTTGTAGTCACCGTAGAAATACCGGTCGGAAAAAAAGTCTCTTATTGGTATTATAGTTCCGTCGCTCTGTCTGCTGATTGCTGTCATTTTAACATGGTCTATATTATTTGATACACACGTAGGCTTGCCTGAGGAGTCCTCAAATTGAAAATACCTGGGCCAAAATTCTTCTACATAGATACTGTCCATATATAGGTGCGCAAGAATTCCAAGATCAGCTGCAGTAAGATGATCCGGGTTATGCCGCTCGGTCAGGTAGTGCATGTTGGGGTATTTGGTGATCAGATTGTCCTGCCATGGTGGACGGAAGTGTGTAAGGGATTTGTCCGACACCGCATCGGGAAGGACTGTGCCGAGAAGAAATTCATTTGTTGAATCAGGGGAATTGAAAACTGATATCAGAGCCCTTGAAATCACTGTGTCCACATCGCCTTTGTCAGAATTCAGTATGATATTTTCTATATATGCAGCCTCACACAGGTGCATCATGTATCCAGGCATATGTACATCCTCCCGAAATATATAAATTCAATGCGTAAAAATATGTATGTGACAGAATGAGTGTACTCCTGATAAAATGTTGATGTCAAGGCTGCGTCAGGTGTCTTACTGAAAAATATAAATTACAGTTAACTTGACTTATAAATAAAATAGAATTAAAGTCATAATTATAATGTTTATTAAAAATTATAATTGGAGGGAAATATTTGAGGGGAATAATGTAGATGAAGCAAAAAAACGAGAGAGAAGCTGGAATGTAAATGCGAAATGTGAATGCGAAATATTCAGATCTAAAACAGTGAAAATAAAAGGAGAAAATGACTTGGATAGAAACGTGCAGAATGATAACGATAACAAGAATAAAGACAATGGAGATGGAGGAAAGGGAAAAAACAGAAATGTCATAATTCTGCTTGCTCTGTCTATCGTACTCACTTTGCTGTGTTGGCGTGCGTATGACAAGATAACTAACGGAACTAAGAAGGAAATACCTTACAGTGGTTTTATAGAGATGCTGGATGGTGGACAGGTCGAAAATGCCGAAATATACTCAAAGAAGATCAAGTTTACCACTAGAGATGATGATGGCAAAGTTGACAAGAACACATATATTACTGTCAGAATAAACGATGACAGCCTGGCTGACAAGCTGAGCAGAGCCCATGAAAAATATGCCACCACATACAATGGCAAGGATGAGAGCGGATCGGCGATGATAGGTACGATATTGTCATACGTTGTCATGATCGGAGCATTTTATCTGTTCCTGTCGCTCATAACGAAGCGTGGTGGTATGATGGGGGGATTTGGCAAATCAAATGCAAAGGTGTATATGGAGAAGAAGACTGGTGTGACATTTGCGGATGTGGCAGGTGAGGATGAGGCAAAGGAATCCCTGACTGAGATGGTGGATTTTCTGCACAATCCTAAACGGTATTTGGAGATAGGAGCAAAGCTTCCCAAGGGGGCGCTGCTTGTCGGACCTCCGGGAACAGGAAAGACACTTCTGGCAAAGGCTGTTGCAGGGGAGGCAAATGTGCCATTTTTCTCTATGTCAGGCTCAAGCTTTGTGGAAATGTATGTAGGCGTGGGCGCGTCGAGGGTGCGTGACCTGTTTAAACAGGCAGCAGATATGGCACCGTGCATCATATTTATAGATGAGATAGATGCTATCGGACAAAGCAGAGACAGTGTGAGAGGTGGAGACTCCGAGAGGGAGCAGACACTCAACCAGCTTCTTGCAGAGATGGATGGATTTGACACATCGAAGGGAATAGTGATACTTGCGGCGACGAACAGACCTGAGACGCTGGACAAAGCTCTACTCAGACCGGGCAGATTTGACAGAAGGGTTATAGTAGAAAAGCCGGATCTTCAGGGAAGGATAGATACGCTCAAGGTTCATTCGAGAAATGTGAAGATGGATGAGAGTGTTGACCTCAGAGAACTGGCACTTGCAACTGCGGGTGCTGTTGGCGCAGATCTGGCGAATATAATAAATGAGGCGGCACTCACCGCGGTGCGTGCCGGAAGGACTATGGTTTCACAGGCTGACCTCATAGGCGCTGTGGAATTGGTATTTGCGGGAAAAGAGAAGAAGGGCAAGCTCCTAGGCGAGGAGGAGAAGAAGGTGGTGGCATACCATGAGGTGGGACATGCACTTCTCGTTGCTCTCCAGAAGCATACGGAGCCTGTCCAGAGGATTACCATAGTTCCTAGAACGATGGGATCTTTGGGTTATGTATGGCAGGTGCCGGAGGAAGAAAAATATATGGAGACGAAGGCTGAGCTTGAGGCGGATATCGTCACTACACTCGGCGGACGTGCTGCTGAGGAGCTGAAGTTTGAGTCTGTTACAACGGGAGCTGCAAATGATATAGAGCAGGCGACAAAGACTGTGAGGGCCATGATAACGATGTACGGTATGTCGGATACATTCGGACTTATGCAGCTTGAGTCGGTACAGGGAAAATACCTCGACAGAAATGCGGTGCTCCAGTGCTCCGATGAGACGGCAGCCAAGGTCGATGAGGAGATTAGAAAGGTGCTCAGCGATTCATATGATAAGGCGAAGAAATTGTTGGCAGATCACATGGATACACTTGATGAGATCGCAAAATTCCTTATCGAGAAAGAGTCGATAACCGGAAAGGAATTTATGGATATATTTCACCGTGTTGAGAACGCTTGCGAGTGAAAAATTATTTTATCCTTAATCGACTAGTTTGGGGAGAAAAGGAAACATTTTTCTCTTTTCGTGTGATAATCAGAAAAAAAACGTAGCTAACAGAGGCAATTTTTGAAGAAAATAGAAAAACAAGTTGTTACAAAAGGCTCTTTGAGGTGGAAAATGGGAAATAAAAATCCGAGTTTCTGTCTCGAAGAGCCTTTTAAATTTGCATGGGGAACATGCTTTGACTCGTTTCTCGTGATTTTCTCAGGGCAGCGGGCTAAGGACCTTGCCTGATCACTTGTCTGATTGCAGCTCGTCAAGGGTTTTGCCGTAGGCTGGCAGAAACTCACAGACAAAATCGTTTACCTCCGGGTATTTCCCAGCCATCGATGATACAGATGCAAGTATGGTGCTCATGGCACTTGAGAATTCGGTGTTGCCAGACCCGGTCTCCTCCATACATTTTATGAGGGCTGAGAGTTTATCCGCAGCTTTAACGAGCTTCCATATATATACATCGTTCTCGTCCTGATCATCCTTGAAAAAGATAGGGGTGTATGCATTCTTCAGGTCGTCAGGAAGTTTGTCAAGAAGAGTGTGGCAGGCGATATCTTCAATGTCCTTAAAAGCGGTTTTGATGTCGTTATTGTAGTATTTTACGGGCGTTGGCATGTCTCCTGTGATTATCTCGGAGGCGTCATGGTAGAGGCCTATAAGGGAGGCTCTCTCGGCGTTGAGTGACTTGCCGTAGCGCACATTGCCGATGGTGGCAAGTGCGTGTGCGATCATGCTGACTTCAAGGCAGTGCTCACACAGATTTTCCTCTCTGCTGTTTCTCATCAGCGACCATCTGTCGATGTATTTCATTCTTGATATAAGTGCAAAAAAATTATATTCCATAAAAGTAAATACCTCACATATGAATAAATATATACAAACTGTAGGCCAGTTTTTATTGTCCGTTGTCCTTCTTTTTGAATGCAGTGCTGTCTGCATGGAAAAAATTGTAGACGGCTTCGGCGGAAGCTCTGGTCATTCCTGCAGGAATCTCAAGGTCTGCGATGGCAGCCTTTTTTATATTGTCGATGTCCTTGAAATATGCCAAAAGTGCTTTCCTTCTTGCAGGACCTATTCCATCGATATCGTCCAGAACAGAGTGAATCTGTGCTTTGCTCCTCAGACTTCTGTGGTACTCTATCGCAAAGCGGTGAGCCTCGTCCTGAAGTCTGGTGATCATATTGAAAGCCTGGGTTCCGGCAGGAAATTCAATCTCCTTGTTATTGTAGTAAAGTCCCCTTGTTCTGTGGTGGTCATCCTTTACCATGCCGCACACAGGAATGTTCAGACCGAGATCTCCGAGAACCTCAAGAGCGATGTTAACCTGTCCTCGGCCTCCGTCCATCATGAGGATATCTGGGTAGATGTTGAACTTTTCATCAGTGAATCTTCTGGTGAGAACTTCCCGCATGCTGGCGTAGTCATCTGGTCCATCTATGGTGCGAAGCTTGAATTTTCTGTAGTCATTTTTCTTAGCACGGCCATTTTCAAATACTACCATGGAAGCGACTGAATGGTAGCCGCTTATGTGCGAGATATCAAATGCCTCAAGCCTCTTGGCGGATGGAACCCCGATGAGCTGGGCGAGTTCCTTTGCCGCTCCCTCAGTCCGTTCCTTCTCACGCTTGAGCTTGTCTGCATCCTGATTCATCACCAGAAAGGCATTGTCCTTTGCAAGCTTCAGAAGCTTCTGCTTATCGCCCTTTTGCGGTATGACAATGTGTACCTGGCTGCCGCGACGGGCGCTCAGATATTCCTCTATGAGTGCGTAGTCATCTATTTGCTGCTCGATTATTATCTCCTTTGGCAGATAAGGCGTTGAAGCGTAGTACTGCTTCAGGAAAGACTCCATGATCGTGCTGTATTTTTCAGCATTTACACCGCTCATATGGTAGTGCTCACGTCCTATCATCTTTCCTGAACGCACAAAGAATATGGATATGACGCACTCGTTGCCAAGATCCGTTGCCATGGCGATGACGTCCCTGTCGTCAGAGCTTGTGTCACCGACGCGCTGGGTAGTTTCGATATGTTGTATGCTCTTTATGAGATCACGGATCTCACTGGCCTGCTCAAACTCCATCTCATCTGCAAGCTCTCTCATCCTTTTCTCAAGATCCTTAACTACATGACCGTGATTGCCATTCAGGAAACTTATGGCCTGCTGTATGTTATTGTTGTAGTCCTCTTTTGAGATATATCCCTGACATGGAGCATCGCACTGCTTTATCTGGTGATACAGACATGGACGTTCAAGGCCTATATCCTTTGGTAGGTTTCTGCTGCAGCTTCTTATGTGATAAAGCTTTTTCAAAAGTTCAATGATATCCTTTACCGCTCTGGAATTGGTGTAGGGACCGAAGTATTTGGAATGGTCACGCTTCATCTGATGGCTGTAAAGGATCCTTGGGAAATCTTCCTCCACGGTAATCCTGATATAAGGATATCCCTTATCATCGGTCAGCATGGTGTTGTAGTGCGGCCTGTGCTCTTTGATGAGATTGCATTCCAGAACCAGAGCCTCCAGCTCGGAGCCGCATACGATATATTCAAACCATGCAATATGAGAGACCATTTTCTGGATCTTTGGGGATTTCTTGTATCCTGCCTGAAAATATTGGTGAACTCTGTTGTACAGATCGATGGCCTTGCCTACATATATTATGTGATCCCCTGAGTCATGCATCAGATAGACGCCAGGTACATGGGGAAGTTTTTTCAATTCTTCTTCAAAATCAAACATAGCTTTCACCTCAAAAAATATAGATAAGTATATCACCGTGAGCACACATATGTCATCTGTAAAATGCATGCCAAAATAGCCCTGAATTCTTGACAATAGTGTTTGCAGATAAGTATAATTAATAAAGTTAAGACTAGAAAATAAATGAAAAAACAAAATCTTTAACGATATTAAAATGAAAGGAAAAGATGTCAGATATGGACATCGGTTGAGGTGTATATGGTATACAGTGTTACAGTCACGCAGCTGATAGAAAAGATGGATCTGAAGAATCATACGCCGGAGATAGACACCGACAAGATACTTATCCAGGATCCAGGTATGAATAGACCAGCGGTTCAGTTTGGAGGGTTCTTTGAGCATTTTGATGCTGGAAGAATACAGATATGTGGAAATGTAGAGCATGCATATGTTGCGGCTATGCACACGGAGGAGGAGAACAAGAAGATCATGGATGAGTTCTTCTCATATGAGCCGCCTTGTCTCATATTCTGTCGTGGACTTGAGCCGTATCCATTTATAATAGAGATGGCAAAGAAGCACGGGGTACCAGTACTCACATCTGATGCGGTCACATCTGCATTTGTCCATGAGGTCGACAGATGGCTCCATGTTGAGCTTGCGCCTAGGATTTCAGTGCATGCGGTACTTGTCGATGTATACGGAGAGGGAGTCCTGATCATGGGCGAGAGTGGAATAGGAAAATCTGAGGCTGCGCTTGAGCTTTTGAAGAGAGGTCACCGACTTGTAGCAGACGATGTGGTTGAGATCAAGAAGGTAAGTGATGCAACTCTAGTTGGACGTGCGCCTGATATAACAAGACATTTTATCGAGCTTCGAGGCATAGGTATCATAGATGTCAAGTCACTGTTCGGTGTAGAATGTGTTAAGATAGATCAGAATATAGACCTTGTTATCAATCTTGAGGAGTGGAGCAAGGATACGGAATATGACAGACTGGGACTAGAGGACAATTATATGGAGTTCCTTGGTAACAAGGTCGTGTCACACAACATACCTATCAGACCGGGACGTAATATAGCGATCATAGTTGAGTCCGCTGCGGTCAATCACAGACAGAAGAAGATGGGTTACAATGCTGCCCAGGAACTTTACAACAGAGTTACACAGAACATCATGAAGGGAAACGGTGGCTCAGACAAGTAGACGCCGGTTAACATAATAAGAAACAGAAGTGGAAGGAGAAAAAGAAATGTCAAAGTATGTATTTGGAGTTGATGTCGGAGGAACCACAGTAAAGATGGGACTTTTTACAGTTGAGGGAGAAGTCCTCGACAAATGGGAGATCAAAACCCGCACGGAGGATGGGGGTAAGAATGTCCTTCCTGATATCGCAGATTCCATAAAGAGCAAGTTAGCTGACAAGAACCTTGCAGATGAAGATATAGAAGGTGTTGGAATTGGAGTTCCTGGACCTGTGAAGGAGGATGGTACAGTTCTTAAGTGCGTAAACCTTGGATGGGGGATACTGAACGTTCAGGATGAACTCAGAGCGCTTACAGGATTTGAGGTAAAGGCAGGAAATGATGCCAACGTGGCGGCCCTTGGAGAGATGTGGCAGGGTGGCGGAAAAGGCTACAGCAATGTTGTTATGGTCACACTTGGCACAGGAGTTGGCGGAGGAATAATACTCAATGGAAAGATGCTTTTCGGTGTAAATGGCGCAGGTGGAGAGATAGGACATATCTGTGTGGATGAGAATGAGACAGAGATATGCGGATGCGGTAATACTGGCTGCCTTGAGCAGTATACATCAGCGACTGGCGTTGTTCGACTTGCAACAAGAGCCATGGCTTCATCAGATAAGAAGTCAGCGCTCAGAGATCTTGAGACTGTTACAGCAAAGGATGTATTCGATCTTGCAAAGATCGGTGATGAGCTTGCAAAGACAGTTGTTGATGAACAGGCACATATCCTTGGAAGAACTCTTGCACAGATAGCATGTGTCGTTGATCCTGAGATATTCGTAATTGGTGGCGGTGTTTCAAAGGCTGGCTCTATCCTCACTGATGCTGTTAAGGAGTATTTTGTGAAATATGCATTCCACGCATGCCGCGGTACAAAATTTGCCCTTGCTGAGCTTGGAAATGATGCTGGAATCTACGGAGCAGCTCGAAGCATATTAAAATAAACATCTAAAATATAATTTTAGGTAATTTTTAACAGTTGTTTTTGTGAAATTATCCAAAGCAAAATCAAAAGATAGCAAATTTCTATTTATTTTTGATATTGAATTATAAAAGTCTTTAATGTATGATGAATTTATTGGTGTTGGATAAGTATACCAATAATATAGTACATTAGAGACTTTTGTTTTAGACAGGGCTACCTGCATAGCATGATATAAGCGTGTTTTGTAGGTTTTTGTTTTATTTATAAAGTCATGTAAAATTATTAAGAGGTATGTATGTCAGAAAAGAATACATGTAACATATATGATAAAGTAGTGGATATCGTAGGCGAAGAAAATGTACACACCGATGAACCTATGAGCAGACATACGACATTCAGAATTGGTGGAAATGCCGATTATTTTGTCAAACCGGGTAACGCGGATGAGGTTGCAGCGGTGATAGTGGTCTGCAGAGAGTACAATATTCCGTATTTTATCCTTGGAAATGGAAGCAATCTTTTGGTGTCAGACGATGGATACAGGGGCATGATAATCAATATTATGGATAATATGGATTCAGTGACCGTCGACGGTAGGATTATCACAGCCCAGGCGGGAGCGATGCTCGTCAGAGTGAGTGTGATGGCAAGGGATAATGCCCTCACCGGACTTGAGTTTGCATCGGGTATACCGGGAACCATTGGTGGTGCTGTTTATATGAATGCTGGTGCGTATGGCGGCGAGATGAAGAACGTTGTGAAGACAGTCAGAGCTATTGATGAGTATGGACGAATATATGAGTTAGACTCTGAGAAGATGGACTTTTCATACAGACATAGCATAGTTGAGGAGAGAAAACTCATAGTGCTTGAGGTCACATTGGAACTTGAACATGGCAGTAGAGAAGCAATCGATGACAGGATGAAAGAGTTAGCTGAGGCAAGACGCTCCAAGCAGCCTCTGGAGTACCCATCAGCAGGATCAACATTCAAGAGACCTGAGGGATATTTCGCTGGTAAGCTCATCATGGATGCCGGACTTCGTGGATATTCTGTCGGGGGCGCGCAGGTGGCGGAAAAACACTGTGGATTTGTCATAAATAAAGGCGGGGCTACGGCTTCGGACGTTGTGGAGCTTATAAGAGATGTTCAGCACGATGTGGATGATAAGTTTGGCGTAACACTGGAACCCGAGGTGAAGATGCTGGGAGTTTTAGAAATGATGATTAGGAGGGGCAGAAAGTGAGATTTGTAATTGTTACAGGAATGAGCGGGGCTGGAAAAGCAACAGCTCTGAAAACACTTGAAGATGCAGGCTTTTTCTGTGTAGATAACCTTCCGATTCAGTTGATAAAAAGATTTGCCGAAATAGCATATGATGCTGAGATCCAGGTCGATGATGTGGCGATAAGCGTTGATATAAGAAGTGGCAGGGCTCTGTCGCAGCTCAATTCATGTCTGGCGGATATCAGACATGAGGGGATGCAGTACCAGATATTGTTTGTAGAGTGTTCTGATGCAACTCTCGTGAAGAGATACAAGGAGACCAGAAGAAATCACCCTCTCTCCGTAAGGGGGGGCAGAATAATAGATGGAATAAAAAAAGAGAGAGAGCTTATAGGATTCCTGAAGGATGAGGCAGATTACATCATAGATACTACCAATTTGCTTGTCAGGGAGTTCAAGGCAGAGCTAGATAAGATATTTGTTCAGAATCAGGAGTATTCAAACTTTATCATCACGGTGATGTCGTTTGGATTTAAGTATGGAATACCGAGGGATTCAGATATGGTTCAGGATGTGCGGTTCCTGCCAAACCCGTATTATGATCTTGAATTGCGTGACAAGACGGGGAATGACAAAGAGGTACAGGATTACGTCATGAACTGCAAGGAAGGGCCGGAATTCCTGGATAAGTTCATGGATCTTGTGGGGTTTCTTGTCCCGAACTATATAAAAGAAGGTAAGAACCAGCTTGTCATATCCGTTGGATGTACAGGTGGCAAACACAGATCTGTAACGATTGCAAACGCTGTGTATGAGAGACTTCAGAAGTCTAAATATACAGTCAGAATAGTTCACAGAGACATAGCGAAGGACTCGATAGTCAAGAAAATGTGACGACCGGTCCGGTCGCTCTAATTTTAGAATTGAGATTGCGGGTGAAAGTATGTCATTTTCCTCTGATGTAAAAGCTGAGATTTCAGGCAGTGTTTCGAATGCCAGACATTGTCAGATAGCGGAGCTTGCGGCCATGATATCCATGGTGGCACATGTCAGATACTGGAAAGACCGGCCGGTTGCGCTGGTGATCGTAACTGAAAGAAGTGTAATTGCAAGAGAAATCGCATCGCTTATAAAGCGTTTGTTCAGATATATACCGGTTTCCAGCGTGAAGAGAACCGGAGTGAACAGCAGGATATACAGTATGGAGATAGCCGAACCGGATATGGTACAGAATATCATGGCTACGCTTAAGATAGATAATGACCATATCTGCGCAGGATCAAATGACTGCCAGAAGATGAAAGTCAGCAGACTTGTGGTCAGCCAGGAGTGCTGCCGCAGAGCATACATAAAAGGTGTGTTTATGACATCTGGCTCCATTAGCGACCCTAATAAGGGGTATCATATGGAGATAGTCAGTGATAACAAAGGCAGAGCAGAGTTTATCCAGGACATCATAAATGGATTTGGAATATCATCCAGGATCATACAGAGAAAAAAGTACAGTGTGGTCTATCTGAAGGATGGAGAGATGATAGTGGAGATGCTCGGACTTATGGGCGCCCATATATCACTAATGGACATGGAGAATATCCGTATAAAGAAGGATATCAGAAATACGATAAACCGCAGAGTTAACTGTGAAGCTGCAAATCTCAATAAGACCGTGAGTGCGGCGGTAAAACAGGTGAATGATATCAATTATATAATTTCCACAAAAGGAATCGAAATCCTTCCTGAAAATCTTCAGGAGCTGGCGTTGGCCAGACTTGAGAGTGACGATGCCACACTCAAAGAATTAGGAGAGATGATGACTCCGCCGATAGGAAAATCGGGGGTTAATCATAGATTAAGAAAAATAAGTGAAATCGCAGAAGAGCTGCGGGGCTGTTAATGCCCAAGGAGGATGTAATGATCGAAAAGACAGTTGTAGTATCAATGATGGGAGAAGCAGAGGAAAGACCAGTTGCAGTACTTGTTCAGGTTGCAAGTCAGTATGAGAGTAGAGTCCATCTTGTGACAGGGGACAAGAAGATAAATGCAAAGAGTATTATGGGAATGATGAGCATGAACTTTGCAAATGGCAGTGAGATCACAATCGTTGCAGATGGTTCTGATGAGAAAGAGGCAGTGGATGCCATTGAAGCATATCTCGGCAAGGACAATCAATAATCTCTGATCAAGAATACTGATATAGTATACAGAGAGTTAGTTGGACATATTCAACATACGATAAAAATTTTGAAAAAATATTGATGAGTATAACGATAAAGTTCCAAAACATACGACATGTTTTATTGCACCACTGGTAGTGTTGTGGTAAAATAAATTCATCAATGGACATTTGTCGGAGGAACAGGATATGGGATTTTTTGACGGGTTATTAAAGAGGATACCGTTTGTATCCAGGTTTTCCAGAAAAAAGGAACCGGTTAACAATGTAGAACTCCAGTTTAACAAGGCTATGAACCTTATGGATAATGGTGATGCGGAAGAGTCAGTGTCTATATTGGAGCAGGTTGCAGACATAGGGATAATGGATGCACAGTATAAGTCATATGGGGATGACGCACTGCTTGCACTTGCGGAGTTCTTTGAAAAAGGAAAATATCGTAATGCTGTGATAGATGTGGATCTCAACAAGGCCACAAAGTACTACGAGAAATATGTCAATCAGAATCATGATGGCGATACGATATTCAAGCTCGCCAAGATGCTTCTTGAAGTTCAGAACTTCTCAAAGGCCATAAAGTATTATGAGCTGGCAGCGAATGACTATGGAATCAAGGCAGCGTATATGAGCCTTGGGTCAATATATGAGAGTGGTCTGAACAGGGTTGATGAGTATGGCAACAAGAGCGATTATGTTGTGCCGATTGATTTGGACAAGGCTATGATGTGGTACAAGAAGCTTGCCGATACAGGTGACGCCAAGGCTAAGGCGTCATACGAGAGGGTTGAGTACATGAGTACCCACGGTGACAGCCTGGAGTTTGAGGCGAAGGATAAACTATACACTGATATTGCAGAGGCGAGAAAAGCCAAGGGTAAGGAGCCTCGTTACAAGGTGATAGAGGCATCACGACTTCAGTATCAGTATACATATGTGCATGATCAGGTTGAGGGCTTTATACATAAACTTCCTAAGGGTTGGGTCAAGACGATCAATGAGTCCACCGGAGAAGAGTATTATGCGCCTAGTCTGACATACAAAGATTTTGCAATGTATGTTTATTATGACAGTGTGCCAAAGGATACTAAGATGACCCTTGAGAATTATCTCAGGTATTGCAACGATGCGTTTGACGAGGATCTTCAGATGAAGGCCTACGTTACAGAGTACGCTGATGGCATATGTACAACGTACTACCACAAGGATATGGAGAAGGGAATCGTTTCCTTCGCATTCTATCATGGAAGACGACTTGCATGTATGAGATTTGTATGTGCAACTATGGAGATCATAGAGCAGTATGAGGAGATCATATTTGAGACAGCTAACTCATTTGCATTTGTAGATCCTACACTTGCCAGTGAGCACAGTGCAAACCGTAAGGATATGCAGTATTACAATGAGGCTATCTACTGCTATTACCTTGAGGATTATGAAGGAGCCATGAGAGCCGCAAAACAGGCTCTTAAGCTGGGAAGTATAAAGGCAAGTTATCTGCTCATAGAGCTTTACTATGATGAGGACAGTCCGTACCGCGATGTGGAGAAGACTATCAGCTACGCAAAGCAGTTGTTTGAGGCTACAAAGGATCCTGAGTTGGCATTCCTTCTTGGATTAGTGTATGACCAGCAGCTCAAGGATTATGTGAAAGCGGTCAATTGGTATGAGAATGCAGAGAGACTCGGGCACAAGAGAGTTGCATTCTATCTTGGAAGAATATATTATTATGGCCTGCTCAGAACAAAGCGTGACGGCGGAAAGGCGCTGGCATACTTCAAGAAGGCAAGAGAGAACGGCATCCAGGAGGCAGAGGGATACATAAAGGATCTCGAGGATCTTAAGGGTGAGGATCTTCAGACAGCTATAGACAAGTGGGAACGCGCCGTTCAGGCAGGAAGCGAGTCCGCAGCGATCAAGATTGCCATGATGAAACAGAGGCAGATATTCTATATTGCAACACCTTATGAGATTGAGAAGGCCTATCTCGAGGCGCTGGGACTTGGAAGTGCACAGGCTGGATATGAACTGGGAAGAATATATCAGGTTCAGGAGAAGCAGGATAACTATAAGGGCGAGATCAAGAGTATTAAGTATTTTGAGAAAGCATTCAATGCAAACTTTGATGACTGGGATAAGGAAAACCTGTTTAAGGTTATCAATTATAAAGTTGAGAAGGGACTCTCAAATGATGAGGCTATCAAGCTTTATATTGAGAATGCCAGCATGGGATATGTGCCAGCTATTGAAAAGCTTATCGCACTTGTGCCTACTACCACACAGCAGATATGGAGTCTGTATGATGCACTCATAGAGCTAGCAGAGACCGGTGATGAGTCAGCTATAGTAGCTATGAACAAGCTTGAGATGAACTATGTGGATCTCATCCTCAGAGAGCCTGCAAAGGGACAGAAGGTTGTGGAGAACAAGTTCTTCAGATTGTGCGTTCCAAAGGAGTGTAACGCTGTTATCAACGATGAAGGCGGTACTATTAAGATGGCTGATTCGGTTGTAGAGTTTGCTGTTGCAGAGATGCCTGTCAACGCAAGTGCAGAGCAGGATTATCTCAAGATATATAAGCTTATCGTGTCTGAGTATCTGCCTGACGAGAATGCAGAGGTAATAATTGCAAACTCAAGAATGATAGGTTCTGCGATCAGGACTTCAAAAGATAACGTACATACATTCAGCATACTGCTCATAAGTTCAAAGAACCAGTATATATTCAAGCTGAGTTCAAAGGATAGAAGACAGATGATGCAGTTTAAGGATGTGCTTATAGCAATATCAAAATCACTTGTTGAGACAGGCGAGATTTATAAGGCTACAGAGGAGGGCAAGAAGAATATAGGTCTTGCGTTCCTGCTCAAGACAAATGAAAGTGGATTCCTTTCAATTGGCAAGGGCGAGTAATCAGTCTGACCTGGGTATCGGGTCTGACGGAGGATAAATGATCAATTTACCCGGAGGATATATCAGATCTCCTCCGGGTTTTTATCTCGGTATTTGAGAAAGGAAGCATAATTATGCCAGGACTTAACAGGAAAGAGATGACAAACAAGCCGCTCAGAGTGGATTCAAGAATGGCACGCGACATAGAGAGACTTTCTGATCAGACAGGGTATTCCCAAAATGAGATAATACTGATGGCTATCAAGAGATATCTGTATGAGAACCGAAAGTATTTCCTGAGAGATATGGTGGAGGACTGGTGCATATCCCGCATAGAGAGGGAAGTGTGCATAATGCACAGTGAGACACATCTAAAATACGGAGGCATGACCGTGGATGTTGTGAAGCCGGAGATGGATGATGCGTTTGGACAGAATGTATATAGTTCCACCATCAGACTCAGAAATAATCTGGGAGAGATTTTCTATGAGGATCAGCAGAATGTTGATATGAATGGAGAAGATTGGGAGGAATACAAGGAATTTTTATATGAGGTAGTAATGAAGTTCGTAGATATAGATGAACCGGCACTCAAGACATATTTCAGAGAAAAATTCTTGTATGAATAGAAAATAGAAATTTGTAACAAAAAAGTAATAGTGAGAATGCAATAGTACATATGGATGAGCTGGTTATTTACATGTGTTATTATTAGTGGTATGCTATAAATTGTAAAAGGTTAGAAAAAAGTGACCGAATCGAGGTGAGATGCTTGTTTAGGAATATAATGAACGACCTTGCAACATGGTATGAGACAGGAAATAATAAGATAGCTGTCGTGAGAGGTGGCAAGTTCGTGGGAAAGACTTGGGCTGTCACAGATTTTGCCATGGGTTTTTTCGAGGATCACATAATTGTAGACATGAATAAGCAGACAGATTTTGCAGCATATGCAAGTAAGGAGAGGAGACCTGAAAAGCTTCATGCCAAGCTTACCACTTCTCTGGATAAGTATGATTTTAAAGACAAGCTGCTCATATTTGACAATGCAGAAAACTGCAGTGGTCTGTTGCAGAATCTTGTTCAATATGCAAAGTATAACACGGAGTGTAAGATATGTGTTGTGGCTACAGTGTGTGGACCTATGCTTGGTGAGGAAGAGTGCGCAGACGATATATGCGTGTATGAGCTGATGCCTATGTGCTTTGACGAGTTTCTGAAGGCGGGAAAAGGCAGAAAGCTTTGTGCATTTATAGAGAATCAGAAATTGACAGCGATGCCGGATGAGGTGAGGGAAAGTGTCCAGACGATGTTGGAGGCGTTCTTCGTCACGGGAGGTATGCCAGAGGCTGTTGATGAGTATTATAAGACAGGCGATTTTAGAAGAGTAGACGTAATATTGAAGTCTATACTTGACAGGATGACCGATTATCTGATAAACTCCACTCCGAAGAGGTATCTTTCGAAGGTTATGGCGATATGGAAGAGTATTCCAACGCAGCTCACGAAAGAGAACAAGAAGTTCATGTATGGATATGTAGATCCGAAAGCACGAGCTAGAGAGTACGAGGCATCTGTTGACCAGATAGTTCGAATGGGAGTTGTGAGACAGGTGTTCAGAGTAAGAAATGGAGTACTTCCACTGACGGATCAGAGGGATGATAAGTCATTTGAGCTGTATCATTTGGATCACGGACTACTCAGAATGATGGCGGGGATCTTGGTTCAGGATATAGATACTGACAATGTTCTGGATATGATGGATGGAGTTATTGCAGAACAGTATGCGATGGCTGAACTCTATATGAACAAGAGTGTTGGAGATTTGTACTTCTGGATATCATCAGCTACTGCAAAAGTGGATTTTGTATATGAAGGTGATGGAGAGGTCATTCCGGTGGACGTACAGACAAGTCCGCATACGAAAGCTCAGAGTTCCAGAGTATTCCGACAGAGATATAACAATAAGACTTCTGTGAGAATATCTACAGATGACATGTTCGTTGATAAAGGATTGGTAAATATACCGCTGTATGGCATATGGTGTTTCTGACACCGCCATTGGCAGTATTTTTATAGATGCCGAAATAGCTCAGTTGGTAGAGCAACGCATTCGTAATGCGTGGGTCGAGGGTTCGAGTCCCTTTTTCGGCTTGATAATATGGGAAGGCTGCCTGCAATGAACCCCATCGGGGTGCATTTGCTGGCAGCCTTTCGTTGCTATATTGGTGGAACTTCCCGAAGGAGGCGTGGATATGGAGGCACCTAAGTGGTACAGACATTTAAAGACGATAAACAGACATAAATGGATGGTGATGAAGAACTGTTTCAGATGTGGCTTATACAAGCAGGGACTTCTTCACGATCTGTCCAAGTATTCATGGACGGAGTTTTCTGTGGGAGCAAGATACTTCCAGGGGACTAGGAGCCCTAACGACGCTGAGAGAGAAGAAAAGGGGTATTCTGGCGCGTGGCTGCATCACAAAGGCAGGAATAAGCATCATCTGGAATATTGGATAGATTACAGCGCCGACAAGAGCAACAGACAGCTCATGGGAATGAAGATGCCAGTCAAATATGTTGTGGAGATGTTCTGTGATAGGGTTGCGGCAAGTAAGAATTATAACAGGGATGAATATACGGATGCATATCCACTGAATTATTATCTCAGGGGCAGATCGAGGGATCTGTTGCATCCGGAGTCTGCAAAGCTTCTGGAATCAATGCTGGCAATGTTGGCAGAGAAGGGTGAAGATTTTACTTTCGATTATATAAGACGTGAGATCCTGCATAACAGGAAGTGATGCGGGGTACAGAGTTGACAGATGACAGGGAGGAAAATGTATGGAATTTACACATTTGCATGTGCATACAGGTTACAGTCTGCTAGATGGAGCTGCCAAGATAAAGGAGCTTGTACACCGGGCTAAGGAGCTTGGGTATGACTCGCTGGCGATAACCGATCATGGTGTCATGTATGGAGTTATAGAATTCTACGAGGCGTGCATGGCTGAGGGTATAAAGCCGATACTTGGCTGTGAGGTCTATGTAAGTCCGGGATCAAGATTTGACAGAGAGGTGGGAAAAGGAGATGATAGATACTATCATTTGGTCCTTCTGGCTGAGACAGATCAGGGATACCACAATCTCTCAAAGATAGTTACCCGTGGATTTACTGAGGGATTTTATTACAAACCGAGAGTTGATATGGAGGTGTTGGAAAAGTATCACGAGGGCATAATAGCATTGAGTGCGTGTCTTGCTGGTGAGGTTGCAACCCATTTAAGGAAGAACGACTATGAAGGCGCCAGGAAAGCCGCAGTGAAATACAGGAATATATTTGGTGAGAATAACTATTTCCTTGAGATGCAGGATCACGGTATTCCTGATCAGGCTACTGTGAATGCAGGTGTCATGAGACTTTCAAAGGAACTTGGCATACCAATGGTAGTTACCAACGATTCTCATTATATTTATGCCGAGGACTGGGAGGCGCATGACGTGCTGCTCTGCATCCAGACAAACAGGAAGGTCCAGGATGAGAACAGGATGCGTTATGATGGAGGACAGTATTACCTCAAGTCCAAAGAGGAGATGGCGGAACTGTTTCCATATGCACTGGAAGCTCTTGAAAATACCCATAAGATAGCGGAGAGGTGCAACGTCAAGATCATATTCGGTGAACAGAAGGTGCCGAGATTTGACGTGCCAGACGGATATACGGCGGAGGAGTATCTTGAAAAGCTTGTATATGACGGTATGGAGAGAAAATACGGTATAAAGTATGCGGACACGGAAGACCTCAGTGAGGGTGATAAAGGATATGATGTGCGCCAGAGGATAGACTATGAGCTCTCGGTCATAAAGAGCATGGGATTTGTTGACTATTTTCTCATAGTATGGGATTTTATTCATTTTGCAAAGACAAATGGAATAGCAGTGGGACCGGGACGAGGCTCAGCGGTTGGAAGCGTGGTCGCATACTGCCTGGACATAACAACCATAGAGCCTATGCAGTACGATCTTCTTTTTGAGCGGTTCCTGAATCCGGAGCGTGTATCCATGCCGGATATTGATATAGACTTCTGCTACATAAGGCGACAGGAGGTTATTGATTACTGTGTTAAGAAGTACGGAGAAGAATGCGTAACGCAGATAATCGCATACCAGACCATGGGTGCACGAAATGTCATAAGAGATGTCGGCAGGGCTATGGATATTCCATATGCCCAGTGTGATGCCCTTGCGAAGGCGATCCCGGCAGAAAAGGACATGACGATAGATATAGCACTGAAGACAAGCAAGGATTTTCAGGATATGTACAGGGGTTCGGATGAGATAAGGAAACTAGTGGATATCGCGAAGAAGCTTGAGGGACTTCCGAGAAATGCGGGAATGCATGCAGCGGGGGTCGTTATCGGCCGTGAGGCTATAGAAGAATATGCACCGCTCTCAGTTGGTGCTGAGGGTGCAGTTGTAACACAGTTTGAGAAGAACACAGTCGAACACCTTGGAATGCTCAAGATGGACTTCTTGGGACTTCGTACTGCCACTGTCATACAAGATACAGTTAAGCTCATCAAGGAGAACACGGGAAGAGATCTTGACATAGACAACATAGACTATGATGATCCGAATATACTGGGGCTTATGGGACAGGGTAAGACAGAAGGAATGTTCCAGCTTGAAAGCCCGGGAATGAAAAATTTTATGATGAAGCTGAAGCCACAGAGTCTGGATGATGTAATCGCCGGAGTGGCACTTTTCAGACCGGGTCCGATGCAGTTTATAGATGACTATATCAGAGGTAAGGAGAACCGGGAGCTTGTAAGATATGATACGCCGGAGCTAGAGGAGATACTGGAGCCGACATACGGTTGTATCATTTATCAGGAGCAGGTAATGCAGATAGTTATGAAACTGGCAGGCTACACTCTGGGGAGAAGTGATCTGGTTAGAAGAGCTATGGCTAAGAAGAAGCCCGAGGAGATGGAGAAGGAGCGTAAAAACTTCGTTTATGGCAACAAGGAGCTGAATGTGCCAGGTTGTGTTGCAAATGGAATATCAGAGGATGTTGCAAACAAGATATTCGATGAGATGATGAAGTTTGCAGAGTACGCGTTCAACAAGTCCCATTCTGTAGCATATGCGGTACTTGCAGCCCAGACAGCTTACCTGAAATATTACTATCCAGTGGAATTTATGGCTGCACTTATATCGTCAGTTCTCGATAACAACGGCAAGGTCGCAAAGTATATAAATGTCTGTAAGCAGATGAACGTTGAGATACTCCCGCCAGACATAAATGAGGGAGTTGCCAAATTCTCCATAAGCGATGGAAAGATACGATATGGTCTGTCCGGAATAAAGAGTGTTGGTGCTGCGGTAGTGGACAGGATAGTTGAGGAGAGAAAGAAAAATGGCAGATTTAAGGACCTCCATGACTTCCTCACAAGAATGCCGTCGAAGGATACCAACAAGAAGACTGTCGAGGCACTTATACTCAGCGGAGCGTTTGATGGAATGGGAGCTAATAGAAAGCAGATGTTCATGGCGCTTCCAGCCATATCTGAGGAGACTGCAAGGGAGAGAAAAAGCAGGGAATCAGGACAACTGTCACTGTTCGATATCATGGGTGAAGATTTTGCGGCAAGCACAAGAGTGCCGTATCCTGAGGTGGAGGAATATCCGGACACGGAGAAGCTTTCACTAGAGAAGTCTGTTCTTGGAGTGTATATATCCGGACACCCTCTTGGAAAATATGTGGATCTGTTGCAGAAAAACTGCACAGCACAGTCTCTGGATTTTGCCAGCGACAGTGAGGATGATGCAGAGCTGGATGACGCCGGAACGGATGAGAAGGACAGAAAGATCCAGGATGGCGCTGTGTATGTAGTGGGCGGAATCATTACGGATGTATCGGTAAAACTTACAAGAAACAACCAGAACATGGCATATGTTACCCTGGAGGATCTTGTAGGTCAGATAGATATCGTAGTGTTCCCTAGAGATTTTGAAAAACATAGGGAGCAGCTCAGAGTTGACAACAGAGTGTTTGTCAGAGGCCGCGCAGATGTGGGAGAAAAGGACAGCAAGATCATTCTTTCTGATCTTGTTGCATTTGACAATGTGACAAATGGTGTGGTGGAATTCGCCTCGCAGAGAAGCTGGGGGGCAAAGAAAAAGCCTGTTAAGAGCAACAAGCAGCTGTGGGTTTTGTTTGACGATATGAATGAGTATGTGAAAAACGAGGCGGAATTTATGTCGATCCTCGAGGAACACAGGGGCAACTGTCCTGTGTATGTGCAGCTTAAAGCCACGAGACAGATGAAGAGTATGGGAAGAGGCTTCTGTGTGGATGAGAATTCAGGCATACTCTACTCACTTCAGATGGAATATGGCAAAGACAGGGTGCTTTTACGAGATGTATAGATGAAGGAGAAAAGGAACATTGAATAAAACTTTGGATATAATCACGGCTAACAGCAATCCTAAAGTAAAGATGTTAAATAAGCTGAACAAGGACTCAAGGCTCAGAAGAGAGCGGGATGTCTTTATCGTTGAGGGTATAAGGATGTTCAGGGAGATACCGGTGGACAGTGTGGATGAGATCTACATGTCGGAATCAGCGTACGCTGAATACTGCGATGAGGACGATCTGCAGGAGCTTTATAATGCGGCTGAGGTTACGGTTATGAGCGACAGTGTATTTGCGGGGGTGTCACAGACGAAAACGCCGCAGGGCTGCATGGCAGTCGTCAGATGTTTTCATTATGAAATGACCGATATTGCGGGCAGTACGGACACAGAGACATATCTGATACTGGACACCATCCAGGATCCAGGAAATATGGGAACTATATTCAGAAGTGCTGAGGCTGCGGGAATTACTGGGGTGATCATAGGTCCTGGTTCATGTGATCCGTATAATCCAAAGGTTGTCAGATCGACCATGGGAGCGATATTCAGGGTGCCGTTTGTGCAGAGTGATGATCTGATCTACACCATAGATGCGCTGAAGCGAAAAGGTGTGCTGATATACGGGGCACATCTTGACGGAGAGGAACTTTATGATACGGAATTTCCTGACAAGATAGCATTCCTCATTGGAAACGAGGGAAATGGCCTGTCAAAGGCTGTGTCGGATACTGCCGACAGACTTCTGCGCATTCCGATGGAGGGGAAAGTGGAGTCGCTTAATGCCGCAATATCTGCAACACTTTTGTCGTATGAGGCCATGAGACAGCGAAGGAGTGCACGACAAAACTAGATTAAACAAGACAGCATATTTTTGAATCATCTGGCATAACTTTTAGAGTATGCAAAAGTTTGTTATAACGGAGGGAGAAAATATGACTGAAAAAACATTAAACAACAATCAGGTAGTGGTGGCAGGAGAGATAGCATCAGAATTTACATTCAGCCACGAAATATTCGGAGAGGGATTTTATATGGTTGATCTTATGGTGAGTCGCTTGAGCGATGCCTACGATGTGATCCCGCTTATGGTGTCTGACAGACTGTTTGATGTGAACGAGTCCCATGTAGGTGAGAAGATCATGGCTAAGGGGCAGTTCAGATCCTACAACAAGCATGAGGAGACAAAGAACCGACTTATACTATCTGTGTTTGTGAGAGAGATCGAACAGCTGGACGAGGATGAGCCGGAGGAGGAGAACAGACCGAACCAGATATATCTTGATGGTTACATATGTAAGGCTCCAGTGTACAGGATGACTCCTCTCGGCAGGGAGATAGCTGATGTTCTGCTCGCAGTGAACAGAGCGTATGGAAAGAGTGATTACATACCTTGCATATGCTGGGGAAGAAATGCGAGATTTGCAGGAAAACTTCAGGTCGGGGAACATGTGGCGATATGGGGAAGGATACAGAGCAGAGAATATCAGAAACGTATCGACAACGACCAGGTGGTTAGCAGAGTAGCCTATGAGGTATCTGTGAGCAAAATGGAATGCCTTGAATAATATTTCATAAGGAGGGACCCGCGTAAGCGGGAGGATTTCTTGTGAAGCACGCAGGCGCCGCGCGAAGCGCATAGGAATGCGCCTGCACAATATTTCATAAGGAGGAACCCACGTAAGTGGGAGAATTTCTTGTGAAGCACGCAGGCGCCGCGCGAAGCGCATAGGAATGCGCCTGTACCTTATTTCATAAGGAGGGACCCGCGTAAGTGGGAGGATTCCGGCTAAATAGATGTTGACATAGGGTGAAGTCGGTGATATAGTAGCACTATCTAAGGTTAAACTGAATACAATATAGTAGAGGCGCGGGATTTAAGAGTAGACAGAATGATGCGTGTGGTTGCATATGAGTTCTGGTGAAAGGAGAGACCGCCGAAGTTGTGAACCAGCCACGGAGTTCACTGCTGGTTGTGCAGTTAATAGCTGTATGACTGTCATCGATATTTATATAGGCTATTTTATTTATAGAGATGGAGAGCTACTTATAAGAATGAGATATTTTTATGGGTTGGCTTTCTGCCAACCCATTTTTATGCTACATGCTATATTGTATCAACTATTATTTTTAAGGAGGATGACAATATGTCGATTTTTACCGGTTCAGCAGTTGCACTTGTAACACCATTTTTGGAGAATGGAGATGTGGATTATGCTAAGCTCAAGGAGCTTGTAGAATTTCATGTAGCTCATAAGACTGACGCGATAGTAATATGTGGAACAACAGGAGAGGCATCCACGCTCTCACATGAGGAGCATTTGGAGTGTGTGAAGAAATGTGTAGAATTTGCCGATCACAGAATAAAGGTTATAGCAGGAACAGGTTCAAACTGTACAGCTACAGCGATCTATCTTTCAACAGAGGCTGAGAGCTACGGTGTTGACGGACTCCTTGTTGTTACACCATACTACAACAAGGCAACACAGAAGGGACTTATAGCTCATTTCACAGCTGTAGCAAATTCAGTAAATGTTCCTATCATTCTTTACAATGTTCCATCGCGTACAGGATGCAATATCCAGCCGGAGACAGCAGTATATCTGGCGCAGAATGTGGAGAATATAGTGGGAATCAAGGAAGCATCAGGAAATATAAGCCAGGTAGTAAAGCTTGCAAGCCTTGCAAATGGATGCATAGATATATATTCAGGAAATGATGATCAGGTAGTACCTCTTCTGGCGCTTGGCGGAAAGGGAGTTATATCAGTTACAGCAAATATCATTCCTGAGGATGTACACGATATGGTTCAGAAGTATCTTGATGGCGATGTTAAGGAAAGCCTGGATCTTCAGCTCAAGACCATTGACCTCTGCAATGCACTGTTCTGTGAGGTCAACCCAATTCCTGTAAAGAAAGCTGTTGAACTTCTCGGTATGTGCGGTGGTACACTCAGAATGCCTCTCACAGAGATGGAGCCGCAGAATGTAGAGAAACTGAAGAAGGCCATGGAGGACTACGGAGTACTCTAAAAATTATGGCACAATATTTAAATATATGCTGAAAATGTCTGCGGTCTGTCAGGACTGCAGACATTTTGTCTTTATAAGGACATTTTATCTTTGTAAGGAAAAACATTGCACAATAGACCGCAAATGTGTAAAATGGAGTACATGTCGTAATGTATACAACAGTGAAAGAAACTGATAAATATCATGCAAATGAAAATACTGATATATGGAGGATGATACAGATGGTAAAGATTATCATGCATGGATGTAATGGAAGGATGGGACAGGTCATAACCGGGATAACGGCAAATGATCCTGAAGCTGAGATAGTAGCCGGTATAGATGTGGTTGACTGTAGAGATAATGGATATCCTGTATTTACAGATATTGATGATTGTGATGTAAAGGCTGATGTCATCATAGATTTCGCAGCAGCAGCAGCAGTGGATAAGCTGCTTGATTACGGTGTTAGAACACAGACTCCTATAGTTCTCTGTACCACAGGACTTTCCGATGAGCAGTTGGCGAAAGTGAAGGAATGTAGTGAGAAGGTTGCTATACTCAAGTCTGCAAATATGTCACTTGGAATAAATACACTCATGAAGCTTCTGAAAGATGCTGCAAAGGTGTTCAGTCCTGCTGGATATGATGTAGAGATAGTAGAAAAACATCACAATCAGAAGGTCGATGCTCCATCGGGAACGGCACTTGCACTTGCTGATTCCATAAACGAAGCGTGTGGAGAACAGTATGAGTATGTGTATGACAGAAGTCAGGTGAGAAAGAAGAGAGATAAGAGAGAACTCGGAATTTCAGCGGTGAGAGGTGGCACTATCGTAGGAGAGCACGAGGTTATATTTGCGGGAATAGATGAGGTTATAGAGTTCAAGCATACAGCATATTCAAAGTCAGTATTTGCCAAGGGTGCAGTTGAGGCAGGCAAGTTCCTTAAGGGCAAAGCGGCAGGAATGTATGATATGGCGGATGTCATAGGATAGGAGATACAATGGATATTTCAACAAGAACTGAGGATGGCGAGCTGGTTCTATGTGCCAGTTCGATATACAATCAGAAGTTTTATCTGAACAAAGAGTTTTCAAAACTTCCTGATGATATAAAGGATGAGCTTCATGCCATGTGTGGGGCATTTACTCAGGAAGTCGGCGGCATATTTATGCTGGTGTTTGATGATGCTGGTAATCTGAGGATACAGACAAGGGCGCTTGACGATGATCTTCTGTTTGACGACATAGGATGTGGACTGAAGGTGAAAAAGCTGCGGAATGAGAAGCGCGAACTGTTTCAGAGCCTGGAGCTTTTCTACAAGATATTTATACAGGGCGTAGACCTTGACAGCCTTATAAAAGAATGATAAAAATTTGATGATCAGGAAGGGAAAGAGATCATGTTATTTGCTATTGATGCGGGAAATACCAACATAACCATCGGACTGTTCGATGGAGAGAAACTTGAGAAAACATTTAGAATGACAACGGGGATATCGCGTACATCGGATGAGTACGGAGTGTTTCTGCTCGACTGGCTGCGAATGAGACAGTTGTCCAAGGATGTTATAGATGAGGTTATCATTGCCTCTGTAGTTCCGAAGATAATGCATTCACTTGTGAACGGTATAAAGAAATATTTTGGCATTACACCGCTTATAGTTGAGCCAGGCATAAGGACGGGCATAAATATTGCACTGCCAAATCCAAAGCAGCTCGGAGCCGACAGGATTGTAGATGCTGTGGCAGCATATCACATGTATGGAGGACCAGTTCTCACGATTGATTTTGGAACTGCTACCACATATGATCTCATAAGTAGCGATGGTATATTTGAAGCCGAAGTCACATCACCTGGTATAAGACTTATAGCAAATGCACTTTGGACGGGAACTGCAAAGCTTCCTGAGATAGAGATAAAGGTGCCTGACACTATCCTGTGCAAGGACACAATATCCAGTATGCAGGCGGGTGTCTGTATGGGTTACATAGGTCAGACTGAATATATAGTGAAGAGGATGAAGAAGGAGTCAGGTCTCGACGACATGAAAGTGGTTGCAACGGGCGGTCTCGGCAAGATGATATATGAGAACACGGATTGTATAGATGTGTATGATCCGGATCTTACTCTCCACGGACTCAGACTTATCATGGACAAGCAGAAATAGAAAAATGACATATATATAGAAGCAATGGAGAAATTTATGGATTTTAGGGATAAATTGATCCTGGCGCCGATGGCTGGTGTATGTGACCAGCCATTTCGTCTTTTATGCAAGGAACAGGGCTGCGATATCCTGTATAGCGAGATGGTAAGCGCCAAGGCGATATACTATAAGAATAAGAATACAAAGCCCCTCTTGGCAATGGATGAGAGGGAGAAGCCGTTTGGACTTCAGCTCTTTGGCTCAGATCCTGTGATAATGGCTGAGATGGCGAAAAAGATAGAGGGAAATGGATACTCGTTTATAGATATAAACATGGGATGCCCGGTGCCAAAGGTGGTGAATAACGGTGAGGGATCAGCCCTCATGAAAGACCCTCTTCTGGTGGGCAGGATTGTTGAGACGGTGGCAAATGCGATAAGTATACCTCTGACGATAAAGATAAGAAGTGGATTTGATCCTGAGCATATAAATGCCCCGGAGATCGCACATATAGCCCAGGAAAGTGGTGCTGCGGCGGTTGCGGTACACGGCAGGACAAGACAGCAGTATTATCAGGGACACGCCGACTGGGATGTCATAGCCAGAGTAAAGCAGGTGTGCAATATACCAGTCATAGGCAATGGCGATATAAACACTCCAAAGGACATTATAGATATGAGAAATCAGACGGATTGTGACGGATTTATGATAGGCAGAGGAGCCAGAGGAAACCCGTGGATATTCAGGGATATGAAGTATTATTATGAGCATGGAGATCTGCCACCGAGACCGGATGCCCATGAGGTGAGGGGGATGATCCTCAGACATGCAAGGTTGATGACTGAGTTTAAGGGAGAGTATATTGGGATCCATGAGATGCGAAAACATGTGGCATGGTACTCTGCTGGAATGTACGATTCGGCAAGGCTAAGGGGGCTTGTGAACGAGGTTGAGACATACGAGGAGCTTGTGGAATTGCTTGACAGGTGGGAAGAAAGTATACCTGAAAAAGTGATGTAGAGTTAACATAATAATTAAAAATTGTAACAAGAAATAAAGGAATTCTTAAAAAATGTAAAGTAAAAATATACAATGTGCCAATATGTTTCAAAAATGTTACAGGGATTAAATGTGTGATATGCACAAAAATATAGTGCAAAAATGTTATATATTTACATTAACAGAAATAAAGAATTTTGTACAATTGTGCAGCATTCATAAAAATAGCTACTTTGCTTGACCTTTCTTTTGACAGAGATTATAATAGCGTCATGAGTAAAAAATTAACGGTTTTGTAACAATTCTGAAACCGTAAAGAAATTAAGGAGAAAAGGTTATGCAAAGGTTTTCAGATTCATCACGTATGAAATCACAGAAACTAAAGAAAACATCACTCAAGACATCACTTAGAAAGAACGTAAAGAAAATCAGCATCGGAGCAGTGCTCATTGCAGTTGGAATATCATCATATGGTGTTATCTATTCAGATGACAGCATGGTATCATCAAAGAGCAGAGGCATATCCATTGCGGCAGCAGGTAATACATTATATGCAGACAATGCAGCAGACTACGCGGAGACCACAGCAACTGAACAGTTGGCAGATGGAACACTTTCAGACGTCAACAAGACCGGTTCAACAGTACTCTCAAGCAAGAAGTCTACAAGACAGGCAGTAGCGATCAGCGGAGGAGTTCAGCAGGCTCCAGCAGAAGCTGTTGAGCAGAAGATTGAATTTGAAGAGGTTACAACTCAGGCAACAGAGGCTACCACAGAGATGAAGGTAGAGGATGACAATAAGTCAACAGCAGGTCTGCCAGAGGATGAGATCTCAGAGGATCCATCTACAGAGAAGGCAACTGACGGACTTCCGGAGGATAAGGTAATGTATGTGAATGGTGAGACATCAGGTACATATCTCGGAACATTCTGGATCACAGCATATTGTCCATGTCCGATCTGCTGTGGAGAGTACAGCAATATGGATAACCCAACAACAGCCTCAGGAGCACCTGCAGTTGAGGGAGTTACATGTGCAGCGCCTAGCAACTTCGAGTTCGGAACAGAGCTGATAGTTGACGGGCATACATATACAGTTCAGGACAGAGGAGGAGCTATCAATGGAAATCATCTTGATATCTACTTCTCAAACCATCAGGCAGCACTTAACTTTGCAACAGGCTACTATGATGTATATGTAAAGTAATACAGCGATCACAGCTCAATTGAATATAAACTTATACAGTAAAACCCGCCATCAGGCGGGTTTTGTGTTGTGTAAAGCGATATGGAGAAGATGAAGGCCGTGGTTTTGATATCATGCCAGCATTGCTTGCCTGAATGCCTTGTTTTTTCTATATCCCTGTGTTATAATGCACACGATTATTTGTGGATTACTTGATCCATAGAATATTTGAAGATGCATATAACCTAGAGGATTAAATACATTTTAAGGAGATTGGCAAATGGAACTGATTTACAGAAGCACAAGAAATGCAAACGAGACAGCAACAGCGTCACAGGCTATACTTAAGGGCCTTGCTAATGAGGGAGGACTTTTTGTACCGGATTCGATCCCGGCACTTGATGTGTCGCTGGAAGATCTGGCAAAGATGAACTATCAGCAGGTAGCCTATGAGGTTATGAAATTAATGTTCACAGACTTCACAGAGGATGAACTTAAGCATTGTATAAATTCAGCATATGACTCAAAGTTTGATACACCGGTCATAGCACCACTTGTAAATAAGGCAGGAGCATATTATCTTGAGCTGTTCCATGGTTCAACGATCGCATTTAAGGATATGGCACTTTCAATTCTCCCTTATCTCCTCACAACATCAGCGAAGAAGAATGGCGTGAAGAATGAGATCGTCATCCTCACTGCAACATCAGGAGATACAGGTAAAGCTGCTCTTGCAGGATTTGCAGATGTACCGGGAACGAAGATCATAGTATTTTATCCTAAGCATGGTGTAAGCCCTATTCAGGAGAAACAGATGGTTACCCAGAAGGGAGACAATACATTTGTTGTAGGTATCACAGGCAACTTTGATGATGCCCAGACAGGTGTAAAGAAGATGTTCTCAGATACAGAGCTTGCAAAGTACATGTATGAGAAGGGATATCAGTTCTCATCAGCAAACTCCATCAACATCGGACGTCTTGTTCCTCAGATGGTATATTATGTATACGCATACACAAGACTTGTTGCAGATGGAACCATCAAGGCCGGTGACAAGATCAATGTGGATGTTCCAACAGGTAACTTTGGAAATATCCTCGCTGCATATTATGCAAAGGAGATGGGACTTCCAATCGCGAAGTTCATCTGTGCGTCAAATGACAACAAGGTTCTGTTTGATTTCTTCCAGACAGGAACATATGATAGAAACAGAGAGTTCATACTCACAACATCACCATCGATGGATATCCTCATCTCAAGCAACCTTGAGAGACTGATATACAAGATCGCTGGCAACGATGCTGAGAAGAACTCAGAGCTTATGAAAGAACTCACAACAGATGGTGTGTACACCATCACAGACGATATGAAGGCAAAGCTTGCCGAGTTCTATGGTGGATATGCTACAGAGGCAGAGACAGCAGCAACCATCAAGAAGGTATACGAGTCAGACGATTATATCATCGATACACATACAGCAGTTGCAGCTACAGTATATGACAAGTATGTGGCAGAGACAGGTGATAAGACGCCTACAGTCATCGCATCAACAGCAAGCCCATACAAGTTTACACGAAGCGTTATGAACGCTATAGATCCTGAGTATGATTCTAAGACAGACTTTGAGCTTGTCGACGAGCTTGAGAAGCTCTCAGGAGTAAAGGTGCCTCAGGCTATAGAGGATATCAGATCAGCAAAGGTACTCCACGACACAGTATGTGACAAGGAGGATATGCTGGCAGAGGTTAAGGGATTCCTTAATATTTAAAGTGATATTAGAAACGTCAACCAGTCTGTTGGATAGAAATTCAGGCAGGTAAAGAATTGGAGCACAATATAAATACAATAAAATAGATTGACAGTTCATTAGTACCATCCTGTCACTAAACAAAACTAGGACAGAAGAAGATCAGAATGTCCTATTCTGGTCTTTTTTTGTGGTGAACAGTTGGATGCTTATAGGAGGAGTTATGTATAAGTTAAAAACAAAAGCAAGTTTTGACAGCGCCCATTTTCTAAAAGATTATGAGGGCAAATGCAGCAATATCCACGGACACAGATGGACGGTGGAGATAGAGGTCGGAGCGGAGACGCTTGAGCACGATACACAGAACAGGGGAATGGTGGTAGATTTCTCGAATCTTAAGAAGGATCTGAGAGAGCTTGCAGATCATTTTGATCACAGCCTTATCATGGAGACAGGAAGTTTGAAACAGGCAACGGAGGATGCGCTGCTGGCGGAGAATCTGAGAATCGTGAAGGTTGATTTCAGACCTACGGCTGAGAACTTCGCAAAGTATATATATGATGAGATGACGAGCCGAGGCTACAATGTTATAGAGGCAAGTGTGTATGAGACACCGAATAATGTGGCGTCTTATTGCGAGTAATATAAACAATAGGATCCCGGTGAGAAACTGACTGGTCTCAAGATCTGTCAGATGTGAGACAATATACACTGGGAGAAAGGAAATATAGACGTGAGTACGTACAGAGTAGTAGAGAGATTTATAAGTATCAACGGTGAGGCGGCAAGAGCCGGGGAACTCGCTGTGTTTATCAGATTTGCGGGCTGCAATCTTGACTGCGGATACTGCGATACAAAGTGGGCAAATGAGCCGGGCGTGGACTATCAGGAGCTTACAGAGGATGAACTCGTGGATTACGTCAGGAGAACAGAGGTAAAGAATGTCACACTGACAGGCGGTGAACCGCTGATACAGAAAGACATAGACAAACTCCTTCTGGCATTTGCGCTTGAGGATGACATAAGGGTTGAGATTGAGACAAATGGAAGTGTTGATATTGCTGAGTTCAAGGCTCTCGGCGGAAATGTGTCATACACACTGGATTATAAATGCCCATCCAGCGGTATGGAGAGTGACATGTGCCTTGCAAATTATAACTATATAGACAAAAATGATTCGGTTAAATTTGTGGTAGGCTCACAGGAGGATCTGGAGAAATGCCTTGAGATAATCAGGGAATATGCACTGGATGAGAGAACGAGGGTGTTCATCAGTCCTGTGTATGGAAGTATAGATCCGGCGGATATAGTGGACTTTATGATAGAGAACGGTATGAATGATGTAAAGCTGCAGCTGCAGCTCCACAAGTTCATTTGGGATCCGGAAGAAAGAGGTGTATAAGATGGCTATAGATAAAGAGGCTATAAAGGAACACGTAAGGGGGATACTCATTGCCCTTGGCGATGATCCTGACAGAGAGGGACTTATAGAGACTCCTGACAGGGTTGCGCGCATGTATGAGGAAGTATTTGAGGGAATGAACTATACCAACGATGAGCTGGCTGAGATGTTCGGTAAGACATTTGCCGAGGATGGAGTGGCAAGACAGGCGGGCGATATGGTGTTTGTCAAGGATATAGAGGTGTTCAGCTACTGTGAGCATCACATGGCGCTTATGTATGACATGAAGGTATCTGTTGCATACATTCCAAATGGAAGAGTGCTCGGACTTTCCAAGATAGCGAGGATCGCGGATATGGTTGCGAAGAGACTTCAGCTCCAGGAGAGGATAGGCTCGGATATTGCCTACGTCATATCAAAGGCTGCTGGAACTGAGGATGTGGCGGTCATGATAGAGGCACATCACAGCTGTATGACGGCAAGAGGCATCAAGAAGCCGGGAAGCAAGACTATGACGACCACTCTCAGGGGAAGATTTGAGAGCGACACAGCTCTGCAGAACAAGATGCTGATGATGTACAATGCGGGAAGATAGTCATCAATACACTGAATCGATAATGGTGGATTGGTTTATATGGGATTGTTATAATGCGGCCCGGAATATCATATTTGATTATATATGGAGGATGAGATTATGCAGAATTTGAAGAATAAGGATGAGGCAGTTGTAGTATTCAGTGGCGGACAGGACAGCACAACGTGTCTGTTGTGGGCACTCAAGAAGTACAAGAAGGTGTATGCGGTATCATTTGACTATGGACAGAGACATGCGTTAGAGCTTGAGTGTGCCAGGGAGATCGCGGACAAATTCGGAGTGGAGCACCACATACTCGATATGAGCCTTCTCAATCAGCTTGCGCCAAATTCTCTGACAAGAACAGACATGAAGGTTGATGAAAATGCACCTGATGAGGGTACACCGAATTCATTTGTTGACGGAAGAAATATGGTATTTCTTACATTTGTAGCAATATTTGCCAAACAGAGGGGAATATCTGATATAATAACAGGAGTGTCTCAGAGTGATTTCTCAGGATACCCTGACTGCAGGGATATATTTATCAAATCGTTAAATACAACACTAAATCTTGCAATGGACTACGAGTTTGATATAATAACACCATTGATGTGGATCGATAAGATGGAGACATGGAAGATGGCTGATGAGCTGGGTGGACTGGATGTCATCAGAGATATGACACTTACATGTTACAATGGCATCAAGGGCGAGGGCTGCGGACATTGTCCATCATGCAAGCTCCGCAAGAAGGGGTATGATCTGTACATGAAGTACAAGGAGGAACACAAGTAAATAAGCAGTATCAAACGGAAAGGTTGTGTTATTGAAAGTATGAAGAATATGCTGTTCATCATGAATCCCAAAGCGGGTAGGACTACTCTGAAGAATTCTTTGGTGGATGTGCTGGAAGTGTTCTGCAACAACGATTACGCGGTCAGGACATATCTTACGAAATCGGCAGATGACGCAGAGAGAATTGTTCAGGAGGAAGGCGCAAACTACGATGTGATCGTATGTGCGGGGGGCGACGGAACCCTGGGCAACACAGTTACAGGATATATGAAGAGCGGGATAAAGGTTCCACTTGGATATATTCCGTGTGGCTCCACCAATGACTTTGCAAGGAGCATGGACATACCGAGAGAGACAGTTGAGGCGGCTGAGATGATAGTGAAGGCAGAGCCGTTCTCCATAGATATAGGAAGTCTGAACGACAAGAACTTTGTTTATGTCGCAGCTTTTGGAATGTTCTCAGATACATCATATGCAACGCCGCAGAATATGAAGAATATATTTGGGCATGCGGCATATGTATTGCAGGGGATAAAAAGTCTGGCAAATGTACCATCTTACAAGATGAAGGTTACAATAGACGGGGACGAGCAGGAAGGCGAGTTCATATTCGGTATGGTGTCTAACTCGATATCCGTAGGAGGATTTAAGAGTATAACCCGAAAAGGCGTTGAGTTCGATGACGGACTTTTTGAGGGAGTACTGATAAGGACAATTAAGACGCCAGCTGATCTGGAGAGAGTTGTAAGGGCACTTCTTACGGGAGATGTGAATGAGAGGAGCATGGTTTCATTCAGGGCTCACAGGGTCAAGTTCGATGCAGAGGATCCGGTTGCATGGACATGCGACGGTGAGTTCGGCGGAGAATATAAGGAGACCAAGATACACATCCACAGGAGAGCGATAGATCTTCTGGTCGTTCAGGAAAGCGAGCAGGATGAGGTTATAGAATAATAGAATCGAGGATTTTACAATGGGTAAATATTTTGGAACAGATGGATTCAGAGGCGAGGCAAATGTAGACCTTACAGTGGAGCATGCCTATAAGGTTGGAAGATACCTTGGCTACTACTATGGCAAGCAGCATGAGGATGGAAAGGCTCATGTCGTCATCGGAAAGGATACGAGACTTTCAAGCTACATGTTCGAGTATTCCCTGGTTGCGGGACTTACAGCCAGCGGAGCTGATGTATACCTGATGCATGTAACGCCCACACCTAGTGTGTCTTATATAGTCCGCACAGGTGATTTTGACTGCGGTATCATGATCTCAGCCAGCCATAACCCTTACTATGACAATGGTATAAAAGTCATCAACGGTCAGGGCTATAAGCTTGAGGCAGCCATAGAGAATGAGATAGAGCAGTATATAGACGGAGAGCTCGGCGAGATACCATTTGCAAAGAAGGACAGCATCGGTAAGACCACCGACTACACCATGGGAAGAAACAGATATATAGGATATCTGCTCACAATCCCGACCAGACCTTTTAAGGGAATGAGGATCGGACTTGACTGTGCAAATGGTGCATCATATCTGGTTGCAAAGTCAGTGTATGACGCTCTCGGAGCAAAGACATATGTCATCAACAATGAACCAAATGGAACAAACATCAACACGGACTGCGGTTCAACACACATTGATAAGCTTCAGGCATTTGTCAAGGAGAAGGGACTTGATGTGGGATTTGCATTTGACGGTGATGCGGACCGATGTCTTGCAGTGGACGACAAGGGTGAGATCGTGGACGGAGACAAGATCCTCTATGTCTGCGGTCGTTATCTGAAGGATAAGGGCGAGCTGAACAACAATACCATCGTAACAACTATCATGTCCAACCTTGGACTTTACAAAGCACTTGACAAGAAGGGCATCAACTATGAGAAGACAGCAGTCGGTGACAAGTACGTGTTCGAAAATATGATGGAGCACGGACATTCCATCGGCGGCGAGCAGTCAGGACATATCATCTTCTCCAAGTATGCAACAACCGGTGACGGTGTCCTCACCTCACTGATGATCATGGAGACTATACTTGGACGTAAGGTCAAGCTCTCAGAGCTGTTCCACAGCCTGACGATATATCCACAGCTTCTTGTGAACGTCAAGGTTTCAAGCAAGGATGCAGTCATGAATGATGCTGATGTGCTGAAACTGAATGATGAGATAGCAGCAGAGCTTGGAGACGACGGAAGACTTCTTCTCAGACAGAGCGGTACAGAACCTGTCATCAGAGTTATGGTCGAGGCAGCCACAGATGAGCTGTGTGAGAAGTATGTATACAAGATGGTAGATCTCATAAAGGCAAAGGGATACGCTGTGGAGTAGAGTGGTCTGTAGGACTTCTTGAGGAAATTCATGAAGCAGATCTGACGATCTTGTGATATTTCTTAAGGAAATTCCTTGTAAAGATACAAAATTATCACCAATAGATAGAAAAAGCTCAAAAGATACAAAGTACGTAAAATTTGTATCTTTTGGGCTTTTTTAGTGTGTTTGGTGAAAATTTTGTGGCATAGGATATCGAGAAATTCAAAAAAGATACAATGTTATGGCAGCCACTATGGAATAATTTCAGGTGGAAGCCGGAAGGACTATGTGGTAACCTGCCGTGTCAGGAGAGAAGTACAGAGCGTCCGGTGAGGCGAGGTTGTGACAAAAAGATGTGGATTTTCTCAAGTTTAAATAGATAAATACTTGTGAAATATACTGCTGTTGGTGAAAATGCATGAAAAAAGTGGGGTATCAACCTGAAAATGATAGAATTTATCTGTTGACATGTTGTGGCAAAACAGATAAAGTTTTATGTGGCGAAAGATATGACTGTCACCAGACTTACAATGAGAAATATGTGGCCGTGACAGTTACAATAATATAACATGAGAGGCATATATTTATGAACGAATGTTTAAGATCCCATTATTATGACGAGGACGAGATGCACGAGGAGTGCGGAGTCTTCGGTATCTATGATTTCGATGGAAATGATGTGGCGAACACGATCTACTATGGTTTGTTTGCATTGCAGCACCGTGGGCAGGAGAGCTGCGGTATAGCGGTGTCAGACACTGCCGGTCCTAAGGGCAAGGTCAGCTCCTTAAAGGGCATGGGCCTTGTGAATGAGGTGTACACGACTGATTCACTGAGCAAGCTAAAGGGAAATATCGGTGTGGGTCATGTGAGATATTCTACAGCCGGTGCCAGCACTATAGAGAATGCACAGCCACTGGTTCTCAATTATGTAAAGGGAACTCTGGGACTTGCCCATAATGGCAATCTGGTAAATGCTCCTGAGCTTAGACGTGAGCTGGAGCTCACAGGAGCTATATTCCAGACTACAATTGATTCTGAGGTAATAGCTTACCATATAGCCAGAGAGAGAGTTAAGTGCGGTTCCGTTGAGGAGGCTGTCACAAGAGCTCTCAAGAAAGTAAGGGGATCATATTCACTTGTTATCATGAGCCCTAGAAAGCTTATCGGAGCCAGAGACCCATTTGGCTTCAGACCGCTTTGTATAGGAAAGCGTGATAACGCATACATACTGGCATCTGAGAGCTGCGCTCTCGATACCATAGGGGCTGAATTTGTCAGGGATGTGGAGCCTGGAGAGGTTGTAACCATATCACCTGAGTACGGAATCCAGTCGTACAAGAACATGTGCCAGGAGCAGCATGCAAGATGTATATTTGAGTATATATACTTTGCGAGACTTGATTCAGTCATAGATGGAATGTCTGTGTACGATTCGCGTATCACAGCCGGAAGATGCCTTGCAAAGGACAGCCCGGTTGACGCTGATGTGGTAGTTGGCGTTCCTGAATCGGGAAATGCGGCGGCTATGGGTTACTCACTTGAATCGGGTATTCCATATGGAACGGCATTTGTCAAGAATGGATATGTGGGAAGAACATTCATAAAGCCACAGCAGAGCCAGAGAGAGTCCAGCGTGCGTGTCAAGCTGAACGTCCTTAAGGAGGCTGTAAATGGCAAGCGTGTCATAATGATAGATGACTCTATAGTTCGTGGAACTACGAGTGACAGAATAGTTGGCATGCTCAGGGAGGCAGGAGCGACTGAGGTCCATGTAAGGATCAGTTCACCTCCATTCCTGTATCCATGCTACTTTGGAACTGACATTCCGGACAGAGAGCAGCTCATAGCATACAATAGGTCTGTAGATGATATATGCAAGATCATAGGTGCCGATTCTCTGGCGTACCTGAAGATGGAGAGGCTTCCGGAGCTCTCAGGCGGAAGACAGTACTGCCATGGATGCTTCAGCGGCCAATATCCTATGAAACCGCCTACAGAGGACATCAGAGGCGACCACGAGAATTTTAAGAGAGGCTCGGAGTCACATATTATATCATGAGGAGGAGTCCTGGTGATAGCGCACGAAAGTGCGCACTTGTCGCAAGACAATAATGTAAAATTCGGAATCATATCAGCGGAAAAGCGGATATTGATTCCGAATTTCTGGTTTATGCAAAAAAAGCATGGAAATAATCTGAAACCCATGTATAATAGTTGTGTGATAAGATATAAAAGCATTTGTCAGCTGGCAAATGCGGGAGACTACAGGAAGAAAGAGGTAAAGACATGAGTAAGGACAAGTACGAAAGCCCACTGTGTGAAAGATACGCTAGTAAGGAAATGCAGTATATTTTCTCACCTGATATGAAGTTTAAGACATGGAGAAAGCTGTGGATAGCTCTTGCTGAGACAGAGAAGGAGCTTGGTCTCAAGGACGAGAACGGCAATCCAAGAATCACAGATGAGCAGATCGAGGAGCTCAAGGCTCACGCTGATGACATCAACTACGATGTTGCCAGAGAGAGAGAAAAGCTGGTTCGTCACGACGTAATGAGCCACGTATATGCATACGGTGTTCAGTGCCCTAAGGCAGCAGGAATAATCCACCTTGGAGCAACAAGCTGCTATGTAGGCGATAACACAGACGTTATCATTATGACAGAGGCATTAAAGCTTGTCAGAAAGAAACTCATCAATGTTATAAATGAGCTGGCAAAGTTCGCAGATCAGTACAAGGATCTTCCAACTCTTGCATTTACACATTTCCAGCCTGCACAGCCAACGACAGTCGGCAAGCGTGCAACACTCTGGATGCAGGAGCTGCTCCTTGACCTCTCTGATATAGAGTACATGATCAGCCAGCAGAAGCTTCTCGGATCAAAGGGAACAACTGGAACACAGGCAAGTTTCCTTGAGCTCTTCGGAGGAGATCACGAGACAGTGAGAAAGATAGATGGAAAGATCGCTGAGAAGATGGGATTTGCTGAGTGCTATCCTGTATCAGGCCAGACATATTCAAGAAAGGTCGACTCAAGAGTTCTTAACGTGCTCTCAGGCATCGCACAGAGCGCACACAAGTTCTCAAATGATATCAGACTTCTCCAGCACTTAAAGCAGATAGAGGAGCCATTTGAGAAGAACCAGATCGGTTCATCGGCTATGGCATACAAGAGAAACCCAATGAGAAGTGAGAGAATCGCATCACTTGCCAATTATGTAATGTGCGACGCGCTCAATCCTGCTATCACAGCCGCAACACAGTGGTTTGAGAGAACACTGGATGACTCAGCAAATAAGCGTATCTCAGTTCCAGAGGCATTCCTTGCAGTTGACGGAATCCTTGATCTGTACCTGAACGTTGTTGATGGTCTTGTGGTATATGACAAGGTTATATACCAGTGCTTCATGAAGGAGATTCCATTCATGGCAACAGAGAATATCATGATGGATGCTGTTAAGCGTGGCGGCAATCGTCAGGAGCTTCATGAGAAGATCAGAGAGTACTCAATGCTTGCAGGCGAGCAGGTCAAGAAGTTTGGAAGAGAGAATGACCTCGTTGACCGTATCGCAGCAGACCCTGACTTTGGCATGACAAAGGAGGAGATCGTATCTATCCTTGAGCCAAAGAATTTCGTAGGTCGTGCTCCTGAGCAGACAAGAGAGTTCCTTGCAGAGGTCATTCAGCCTATCCTCGATGAGAACAAGGATATCCTCGGTGTCACTGCGGAGATCAATGTATAAAGATATGAATTAAAAAATATATAGAGTAAAGATGACGCTGGCGCATTTGCAGTGTTGATATGTCTGTTCTGTCATGGACATATCAACAAGCTTATGTGCCGGCGCTTTTTATATATTGAATGGGTGTCCTTTTGCGGCGGAATGCGGATTACATGGACTGACAGACAGCTCAATTCTACGCATAAAAATTCTTGTCGTAATTTCATTAGATTTGCATTTGCTAAGGTACGAATAGGTACATTCTAAGGTTTACATTTGGAAATAGATGTGTTAGTGTGGTTAGTGAAAACTAACCTAAAAATTAATACAAAAGAGTGTTAAGGGGGCAAAAGAGATGTTGGTGACAATAGTTGCGGCGGTAATTGTTATGGTGGCCTATTTCCTTCTTCTGTATGGAATGGTCGCATTTGTACAGGATAAGAGATTTATGAGCACAGCACCGAAGGAGAATCTGGCGGTGATTCCTGACAGAAAAGAGAGATTTCGCGGAGCTCATGCGGTTGGATGGTGTATAGAAGTAGTTGCACTTCTGCTGTTTATAGGAGCTATCGTGCTTAGCGTGTGGGATGGCGTACGGCATGATTTCGGCTACTGGAAGTTCTTCGCGCGATTCATAGTGATAATGTATGTGATGGAGATCTATGATATAGGTTTCTTTGACTGGGTGCTGCTCTGTCATTCAAACTTCTTCCCGCGTTATTATCCGGAGGTCAAGGGAGTTGTGGGACCTCATATGTTCGGATACAATATGAAGATGCATGTTATGCACTTTATTATATATCTTCCTATCTGCGCTGTGGTCGCCGGGGTGTGTATGCTGTTTTAGAAAAGACTAAATCTACTTAGGTTATCTTTTGATATAGTCATGATAGTTATTGAACAGCCTTGGAATGATATAGTATAATATTATCAATAATAATTGGAGGTTGATAGTATGCTAGAAATATCACTGTTTTATGGAATCAGAATAACTATGTATTATGATGATCATAATCCGCCACATTTTCATGCAGAATATAACGGAAATAAAGCTATAATAGATATAAATGAAGCACGGGTTATAAAAGGTGCATTGCCTTCAAGGCAGTTAAAGCTCATACTTGCATGGTGCGTAATTCATCAAGATGAGTTAATGCAGAATTGGGAATTATCGAAGGATGGTTTGCCATTAAACAGAATAAATCCATTGATTTAAAAGTTATGTATTATACAGAGAGGGGGAATTGGCATGATATATGATATAGTACAGGTAGTTCCATTTGAAGATTATACAGTATATGTGTATTTTGAGGATGGCAAAATTGTATGTTATGATGCAAAACCACTACTGGATAAGAAAGTGTTTGAACCGCTTAGAGACAAAGATTTCTTTTTGAATTCATGTACAATTTTGAATGGAACTTTGGCATGGGATGTGACAGGAACGAGGGATACATCAAAATGTCTGGATATTGATCCGGATACGTTATATGAATTGGAAAATGTTAAAGAGAAAATAGCGTAACATAAATCGGTATACAGTAAACTATAAATAGCTGGTGTATGGACGAAACGTCTGTGCGCCAGTTTTTTGTGCAGACAATAATACAGAGTTTGTATATGCACAGGATTTGGGTGGCTGTCGGGGCAACTATGAAAAAACTGATCAGCGTGATATAATGAGCATTGTTTGATGTATTTATGAAATATAAGGGGATATATTATTATGATGAAACTGACAAAGGAAGAACAGCACAGGCAGTGCATAAAAGAGATCAAAGCAACGCTGCTTGTGGTATTTATATGTTTTTTATGGCATGTGCTAACCGCGTTCCTGCTAAATGGCACCGGGTGGACGGTATTCCATATGCCGGCGTGGTTTGTGGTCTCGGTGCTTGGAACAGTGGTGCTTGCGGTAATCGGTGTATTCTGGCTGCTTAAGTTTGTGTTTGTAGATTTCCAATATGAAGAGGATGAGAGTGAGGGTGAAAATGAACAGTAATCAGATATTGATCTTATCGGTTTTTCTCGGATATCTGTTATTCAATGTTGTGGTGAGCTTTGTCTACAGCAGAAGGGCGGAGAAAAGTCTGCACACAACGTCCGAGAAGAAGTATTTCATAGGCGGAAGAAATATGAACGGAATCGTCCTAGCCATGACGATCATGGCGACATACACTTCCGCAAGTTCATTTATATCAGGGCCGGGTGCAGCAGGTCTTACATATGGATATGCACAGGCGTGGATAGCTGCTATCCAGGTCCCGGTCACATTTCTGGTACTAGGTGTACTTGGAAATAAGCTTGCGATAGTGTCCAGACGAACGGGCGCTGTGACAGTGGTGGGCTACTTCAAGGCGAGATACAAGAGCGATGCGCTGGTGGTCATCACGAGCCTTGGACTTATAGTTTTCTTCATAGCACAGATGATAAGCCAGTTTACGGGAGGAGCCACACTTATAGCATCAATAACGGGAATGGATCATGTGACTTCACTTTTGATATTTGGCACAGTCGTGATATTGTACACAGCTATTGGCGGATTCAGTGCGGTTGTCATAACTGACACGATTCAGGGAATAGTAATGTGTATCGGAACATTCCTGTTTATATTCTTTGTCTTAAGGAGCGGGGGCGGTCTTGCCGCGATAGATGCCGGTCTTCAGACAAATCTGCCAGAGGTGTACGATGACATTTTCTCGAAATACACGCCAGGAGGGCTGCTCAGCTATTGGGTGCTTGTGGGATTTGGAACTCTGGGACTCCCCCAAACTGCTGTGCGCGCTATGGGATTTAAGGATACGAAGAGCATGCACAGAGCGATGTGGATCGGAGTTCTCACATGCAGCTTTGTGATTGTGGGAATGCATCTTGCAGGAACATGGGCTGGCGCACTTGTCGATACGGACAATCTTCCAACTTCGGATTATTTTATACCATATATAGTACAGAAGATCATGCCGCCTGGAATAGCAGCGATATTCCTCGCAGCGCCGATGGCAGCAGTCATGTCGACAGCGGATTCGCTCCTCATACTTGCCACAGCAGCTATAGTGAAGGATCTGTGGAAGAATTACGTGGTGGGTGATGATCCGGTGAAAAATGAGAAATACGACAAGAATGTCAAGCTGGTGAGCACGATACTTACGATGTTGCTCGGCGTGGTGGTGATGGTTCTCACGATCAATCCGCCGGATATAATTTTCATGCTAAACATGTTTGCATTTGGCGGACTTGAATGCACATTCTTTTGGCCTCTTGTGGGAGGTCTGTTTTGGAAGAAGGGAACTAAGCAGGCGGCGGTGTGCAGCAGCGTAGGTGCGATCGCGACATATATATTTGCAACGTATTTTATCAAGATCGCCGGGATAAATGCGGTCGTGTGGGGACTGATGGTAGGTGCGGTGCTGTACTTTGGAATTGGATTTATAACGGGAAGAAAAGGACTTGATCCGGATATTCTGGACAAGTGCTTTTGATATGTGCGCAGGATGTATGAACATGAAAATAGAGTTGAAAGGTAAAACTAAGCATGAATGAGATAAACGACAACAAAAAAGCTATGTCCGAGGATGTGAAACAGGCGCTGATAAGGTTTAACAAGGACAACATCTATGTCCAGAACCTGAAGATAGAGTTGGTCGATATGAGCCTTGGATATGTGAAGGGCAAGATGATGGTCACAGAGGATGTCCTGAATCCATATGGTTCTGTGCATGGTGGATGCCTGTACTCACTTGCGGATATAGTGAGCGGGATCGCAGCATGTACCTACGGAAAGTTTTCTTCAACTATAGATGGAACCATGACATATATAGCTCCGGCTATGAACACGGAGTATCTCATCTGTGAGGGAATCGAGATCCGCCAGGGCAAGAAGGTGTCATTGTACGAGGCAAATATTTACGATGACAAGGGACAGCTTGTAGACAAGGCAAGGTTCTCATTCTACATGATGAACCGCTCTGTTGTGGAATAGATGGGAGATGTAAGGCAAGGTGAAATATACAAATGTTATCTCAGGCAAGTTCGTAGACAGGCCAAACAGGTTCACAGCCCATGTGGAGATAGACGGAGTTACAGAGACCGTGCACGTAAAGAACACGGGGAGGCTCAGTAGTTTGCTGATACCGGGGAACACGGTCAGCCTTGAGAAGTCTGCAAATCCAAACCGCAAGACGAAATACGATCTCATAGCGGTGGAAGATCCAAAGCTTGGCTGGGTGAACGTGGACAGCCAGGTGCCAAATAAGGTGGTTTTGGAATGGCTTAAAACAAAGGATTATGACTTTATAAAGCCAGAGTATGTATACGGGGATTCAAGGATTGATTTCTATATGGAAAAGGATGGCACAAAGTATCTCATGGAGGTCAAGGGCTGTACGCAGGAGATCGATGGGATAGGATATTTTCCGGATGCACCCACCGACAGGGGAGTCAGGCATTTGCGAGAGCTGATGAAGGCGGTCTCCGAGGGATATAAATGCTATGTTGCATTTGTCATTCCGATGACAGGGATAACTGAGGTCAGACCAAATGCGGAAATACACAGGGAGTTCGCGGAGACTTTCTATGAGGCGAAGGCGGTTGGCGTGGAGGTGTTAAATCTCACGTGCCGGGTTACACGGGATGAGCTGGAGATAGTGGAGCGTTGGATTCCAGATCGTGGATGAGAATGATGAGGAATATATAATGGTTTGCAGGCTGTCGTAGATGGTAAGTGATTTAGAAGATATAAGTAGCTTTGATGAGAAATATGTGACAAAAATAGATAAAATTATTTCATGACATAATTGTCAGGTGGAAAAAACGTCATTTCCTCACTTTTTGACGTGTTTTCTCGGAGGTATTTGTATGATAATCAGCAGCGAAAGGAGAAAACAGAAATGATTGACCAAGTAAAGATTGGAAATTTCTTAAGGAAGTTAAGAAAAGAGAAAGGTATGACTCAGGAAGAAATAGCAACAAAGTTTGGAGTATCTTCCAGAAGTGTTTCGCGCTGGGAAAATGGAAACACAATGCCGGATTTGGCAATCCTTGTTGAATTGGCTGATTATTATGATGTAGATATCAGGGAAATAATTGATGGTGAGAGGAAAAGTGAGAATATGGAAAAAGAGACAAAAGAAACTTTATTGAAAATTGCTGATTACGCGGACAAGCAGAAGAGGCAGGCCGTCTTTAGAGCGGTGCTGTTCTTTGTTATAGAAATATTATGTTTTGGATTCACAATTGCCGCTGTAATATTTAGAAGTAAAGAAAATATTAGTGCCGGATTTGTTGTGGTGCCGTTGTTTATGACAGTGGTATGTTCAATTGCGTTGATAATAAATGCAAGGGGATATGTATGGAATATTCAGAGCAAATAGCTTATTTTGCCTAGTCTACGAAGCGTAGAACCCGCATAGATTTACCATATTCTACGCATCGTGGGTGTGATTTGCAATAAAAAGGGGAGATAATTGAGCCAGAAAGGAGGAAAGCAGATGAACCAGATTAAAATTGGGCGATTCATCGCTGATGAGAGAAAGAGAAAGGGATATACTCAAAAACAGCTTTCTGAAAAACTTGGAATCAGCGATAAAACAATTTCAAAATGGGAACGAGGAAATGGTTTTCCGGAAGTTTCATTACTGTTGCCGTTATGTGATGAATTAGAGATAACAGTGAATGAATTACTATCTGGCGAAAGAGTATCTGAAGAGGATTATCGAAAGAAAGCGGAGGTTAATATGGTGAATTTAGTTAGAGAGGCACAGGAAAGCAAAAAGAAAATTATTTTGTCTGCAATGGTCGCTACACTTACGATAGTTGCGGCATTTCCATTGTTTTTATTGTCAGGAATTCTGGAGATGGAGAATTGGCTGAGGGTTCTGCTTATCGCAATAGGGTTAGTAGTGGTATGTGGCGGAATAGTGATTGCGTGTATTCTTGATAGAGAGGCAGGAGCATTTGAATGCCCTGATTGCAACACAAGGTTTGTTCCGGATATGAAGTCATATGTAATGGGAGCACATACATTAACAAAGCGTAAATTAGTTTGTCCTCATTGTGGAGCACATAGATATTGCAAAAAGGTGCTTACAAAATAGATTCAAGGAGAGGCCATGGAGATAAAAAGGATTGATGAAGAATTTTCAGTGTGTCAGGTGGAAGATTACACATATGCGAATCTCGATTCTGAGTATTGTTTTATAGGAAAAACTGATGAGGAAAAGTCTCTGGTATGCCCGGTGAGTGAAGTGCCGGCAAATACAATAAAGCGTGATGACGGCTGGAGGGCCTTTCGCATTCAGGGAGTACTGAATTTTTCTTTGATCGGGATTTTGGCTAAGATCGCATCTGTTCTGGCGGATAACGGAATTTCGATATTTGCAGTATCCACATATAATACGGATTATGTTATGGTGAAGAAGGAGAATTTTCAAGATGCACTTGAAGTTCTGGCGGCAGCAGGGTATGAAATTGTGGATTGAGAGTTGATAAACCGAAACTTAAAACCGGGATGAGAATTATGGAGATACTATTATGAATATTCCTCACAATAGTTTAATGGAGAAAATCAAAGAACTTGTGCGCTTATGCGAACAGATTGCGTCTGATTATGGTGACGATGCTTCATGGTTCAAACAACCTGCATCAGATGAAATGATTTCTAATTGGGAAAATAAACACAATGTTTTTATTCCTGAAACATATAAAGAATGGTTAAGTTTCACGAATGAAGCACAAATTAGAAACTCATTGGCACATTTTTATGGGCCGGACAAGTTTGTTATGAACTCTGGAGACTTACCAGAAGACTTGATTGTAATTGCAGATTTAATAGGTGATGGTGAACAATTATGTTTTTCAAAAATAACAAGGGATTTTGTTTGGGTTGACCATGGTGAGTTAGAAATAATAGATGATTTTGGTGCTGTTTTAAGTGAAATAATTAGAATGCTTAAGCCCCAAAGCTGCTTATCTCCTAAAATGGAAGAATTATTAATGAATATGGTTAAAAAAAATAATTGCTAGGATAAAAAGGAATGTATATGGATTATGATTTATTACAAAAAATATACAATATCAAGTCATTTGTAGGATATACAGATGAGGAAATAAAAGAGCTGAGAGCGGGATTTGAGAGCATCCCACATACGCTATATGAGATATGGAAGAAATGTGGTAAAACAAGCGAGCTGTTCAATCATAGCAATGATCCCTGGGTTACTCTTGATTTTCAGCGCAGGTATAAATGGACAAGGAAGACAAAAGGATATTTTTATATCTTGAATGAGAATCAAGGTGTATATCAGGTCGCGATCAGAAGGGCTGATATGGCTGAGGATGATCCACCTGTGTATGTCGTGGAAACTGATGAGGATGGCACTGTAAATGAGGTTGGCCGGGCTGAAAATAGTTTGTCTGCTTTTATGATGGGAATGTTGATATATGAGGCGGCAATATCATGTTTTGAGTTTTGTGCAGAGGATATTATCTGGTATGATGATGGTGATGTTGAAAAGATAGATGGCATATTAAATAGATACCCGTATCATGTTTATAACTGGTATTCTGACAGAATAGATTTATACACGAAAACTGATGAAGAAATCTTGTTTGTTATGCAGGGAGATTCTCCGAATGGCACATATTCAGCACGGATAGAAACGGCATATCAGGAGATTGACAGATTGATAGGTGGTATTGGGGAAAGATAAGGAGCAGATTATGTTAGAGATACTATTTGGAGAAAGTTCGGCAGGCTCCATGAAAGCGGCAAAATGCGAGAATGTGGAATATAAGAATGGACAGCCACTGTGGATACAGGGTTCTTCTGACGAGGTGATCTGCCTTGGTTTCATGCTGGACATGGGCTACATAGGCGAGGCAGTTGACAGTCAGTACCGCAAGGATTTTATCTACTCAATGTATGCTCAGAACCAGTGGGAGCAGGATGAGGAATACGAAAATGAACTTAAGAAACTTGGCAATGTGTACGCCGGTGAACTTGCAAGGCTTATAAGATTTCTTGAGGGGGGTGAGCCGGTAAGAATATGGTACAGTGACGCTCCGTATTCAAGGTGCGGATTTTATCATGTATGCAGCATCCTGAAGAACTATCCAAATGAAGTGACTGTTGTCACGCAGCCAGAGCATGTTGTGAAGAGAAATGTCATAGTGTCGTATCATAGCTGGAGCGAGGTGGCGGCGGAGGAATTCGCTGGGTTCCTCGGAAATGAGAGGAAACTCACATCAGATGAGATAAGAATGTATGCGGAGATGTGGGGCGAGCTTGTACTTGAAAATGCGCCGCTCAGGGCATTGGTAAACGGAACCGTGCTCAGTGTGTCAGAGGATTTCTACGATTTTATTATTTGGAACAGGCTGACTGAAAAGCCTGTTAAGGAGTGCAGGCTGATCGGAGATATTCTAGGACAGGTTCCGATTGGAATCGGCGACTGGTGGTATGCGGCGAGGATAGAACATTTCATCAGGCAGGGCAAGATAAAGGTTGTGGAGGATTCGGAGAATAAGTATGCACGTTTGATAAAAGGGTATTTGTAGAATGGAGACTGAGAATAGCGTGGATAAAGAAAAATACAAAGCATGTATTGATGATATAGAGGTTGCAAAAACTGAAATAAAAAATATGAAATTATACCCAGAGGATGTTGTTGCAGACTTTTACTGTATACCATCACATAACCATCAGGCATATTATGCCATGCTTAGTTGCACAGATGATAACTACAGGTTGACATATATAAAAACTCAAGTATATTTTCCGGGGCATAAAAATCCAATAAAAATGTATCCGTTTGCTCTGTGCAAAAAAGCAGAAAAGCATCCCGGAAAACAAGGACAATTTATGATCGGGGTAAAGAAGGTTGCTGAATCAGAAGTAGCTGTGCTGATGGATATGTTGGGGGATCTCCCTATGACACATATTTTTCAGGAAGATGGTTTATATCTTGATGGAGTAGTACAGGGGATAAGGGCCTTTGGAGATAACCCCAAGGCGGTCTCAAAGGAAGTATTTTATCGCGATGCGGCAAAAATAAATGGTTTGTCAACCAAATAAAGAGAGTTCTTTGAGAATTTCTATCTTAAAATAGAAGAAATTATAGAGGGTAGGGAATAAAAGATATTACGTGTTGGACATTATAACAAATGGAGTGTTGAGGGCGAGATGCCAGCAGTCTGGATGATGTTCAAATATATAGTGGCTTTTCCTCTCGGGGCATGTTAGAATCACATGTATATGCAAATAAATGTGGAAGGAAAGATTACGGGGATTAGTTCCAGGTAAAATATGGTGAAGGTATATGGAAGATATGAAGAATGGTAAGCGAAGTTCATTTTCGGGCAAGCTGGGGTACGTGCTGGCGGCGGCAGGTGCATCTGTGGGCCTTGGAAATATATGGAGATTTCCTTATCTTGCAGCAAAGTACGGCGGGGGAATTTTCCTCATAATATACATCGTGCTTGCACTTACATTTGGTTATACTATGATAGTTGCGGAGACGGCGATCGGACGAATGACGAGAAAGAGTCCGGTTGGAGCATTCAAATCATTTGGAAAGAAGAAATGGCTGTCGTTTGGCGGCTGGATAAATGCTGTTATCCCCGTGCTTATAGTGCCGTACTATTCGGTTATCGGCGGCTGGGTTATCAAATATCTGGTGGAGTATTTCAGAGGAAATGCAAAGCTGCTGGCTGAGGATGGATATTTCACCGATTTCATATCGAATGGTGTGTCAACGGAGCTGTGTTTTGTGGCATTCTGTGCATTCACACTTATAATTATATTTGCCGGTGTGCAGAACGGAATAGAGAGGGTATCCAAGATCATGATGCCTATACTGATCGTTTTGTCTGTCATAATTGCGGTATATTCCGTGACAAGACCGGGCGCACTTGCGGGAGTAAAATACTTCCTTGTGCCAAATGTGAAGAACTTCTCGTGGATGACAGTGGTTTCTGCCATGGGGCAGATGTTCTATTCGCTTTCCATTGCCATGGGAATACTCATAACATTTGGCTCTTACATGAAGAAGGATACGGCGATAGAGGATTCAACCAGAAATGTAGAGATATTTGACACTGGTATAGCGATCATGGCGGGACTTATGATAATCCCGGCGGTATTTGCATTCTCTGGGGGAGATCCGAATACCCTTCAGGCCGGACCATCACTGATGTTTATCACTATTCCAAAAGTATTCCAGAACATGGGATTTGGAACTGTCATAGGAATCGTGTTCTTCCTGCTCGTACTATTTGCTGCTGTCACAAGCTCCATAGCACTTACTGAGAGTGCAGTGTCAACATTTGAGGATGAGCTTGGATGGGGAAGAAAGAAGGCAACAGTGCTTGTGGGAGTTATCATGCTTGTGCTTGGAAGTCTGTCATCCCTGGGATATGGCCCGCTGGCAGGAATCAAGATCATAGGCATGCAGTTCCTTGACCTGTTCGACTTCCTCACCAATTCGGTGATGATGCCTATAGCGGCACTTCTCACAAGCCTGCTTGTGTCAAGGGTAGTTGGAATAGATAAGATAGAGGAGGAGATAATTCACGGCGAGAGTGCCTTCAGGAGAAAGAAGGTATTTGTAGTCATGATCAAGTATCTCTGTCCTGTATTTGCCATCATTATCCTGCTCAGCTCTGTTGCAAATGCACTTGGCTGGATAAAGATGTAGAATTATTATAAAAGGGAATGAGGTTCTCCCTTGGAAAACCTGAATGGGCAACCTAAACTGCTAATATAGCTGATGACTTCTACGATTATTTTTGTCGCAGAAAGCATCAGCTTTTTTATGCCTAACACTTTTCAATCACTGATGCGTCTGCTAAATTAAGGAGGTATTATTTATCATGTTGACATCACTTGCACTCATTTTCATAGTCGGACTGGCGATGGGCGCCATCTGTCAGAGGCTTAAGCTGCCGCGCATCATAGGAATGCTGGCGACGGGAATCGTTCTTGGCCCGTATGTGCTGGATTTCCTTGATCCGTCCATATTGTCCATATCTGCGGATCTCAGAAAGATAGCGCTTATCATCATACTTATCAAGGCAGGACTGTCCCTTGACCTTAAGGATCTGAAGAAGTCGGGACGCTCGGCGGTGCTGCTATCATTTGTTCCGGCATCATTCGAGATCATCGGATACATACTGTGCGCACCTGTTATACTTGGAATAAACCGCACAGAGGCAGCTGTCATGGGCGCGGTGTTAGGCGCGGTATCACCGGCGGTCGTTGTTCCGAGAATGGTGAATCTCATAGAGAAAAAGTACGGAACTGACAAGGCGATTCCGCAGATGATACTTGCGGGGGCGTCCTGCGACGATATATTTGTCATAGTGCTTTTTACCACATTTCTCAGCATGGCGCAGGGCGGAAGTGCTCATGTCATGGATTTCGTGAATATCCCAATATCCATCGTGCTTGGAGTACTGCTTGGCGTGGACGTTGGATATGGACTCTATCTGTTCTTTGAGACTTCCTATGCAAGGAAACACTGCGTGAGAAACAGCATGAAGGTCATCATTGTGCTGGGATTTTCGTTCCTGCTTATAGCGATAGAGGGATGGCTTGAGGAAAAGGTGTCGGTGTCGGGACTCCTTGCGGTGGTGGCTATGGCATGTGTCCTGAAACTCAAATGTCCAGAGTCGGTGTCGGGAAGACTCTCACAGAAATTTGGAAAGCTGTGGCTTGCGGCGGAGGTCATATTGTTCGTGCTTGTGGGTGCGGCTGTGGATATCAGATACACCCTTACAGCAGGACTTCCGGCACTACTTATGATATTTGTCGCACTGGCATTTAGAACGGTTGGTGTTCTGATCTGCGTGACACATACATCACTCACATGGAAGGAAAGGCTGTTCTGTGTCATCGCGTATCTTCCGAAGGCTACAGTTCAGGCAGCCATTGGATCAGTTCCGCTTGCGGCAGGGCTGGCATGTGGTAATATAGTATTGTCGGTTGCCGTGCTGGCGATCGTGGTGACTGCGCCGCTTGGAGCGATAGGAATAGATGGAACGTACAAGCATTTGCTTGGTGAGGATAAGTGATGTTTTGCGTTCGGTAGATATAGGAGACAAGTATGAATAATAAGATAAAGAACATTATATTTGACATGAACGGCACCATGATATTTGACGGAAAGTATCATGAGATAGCCTGGAAGGATTATGCGGAGAAGCTTGCCGGCAGACAGATGAGCACGGAGGAGTTTCAGCATCATGTGCTGGGGCACACGAACAAGGATATTCTGGAATACCTCATGGGAAAGGGCACGCTCACCGAGGAGAGGATACTTGAACTTACCGAGGAGAAAGAGGCTATGTACAGAGAGATGTACATGGAAGATACTGCAAACTTCAAGCTGGTGGACGGCCTAGTGGCATACCTTGATAAACTTAAGAAACAGGGGATAAATATGAACATAGCCACAGGGTCAAATATGACAAATCTCGCATTCTATTTTAAAGAATTTGATCTCGGAAGATGGTTTGACATAACGCTGTGCGCATACGATGACGGAACCATGAATGCTAAGCCGGCTCCTGATATGTACATCCGTGCCATGGAGCGTATCGGAGCAGTGCCGGAAGAAACCATGGTCATAGAGGATGGCCCGTCGGGAATCCGGGCAGCGGCGGCAGCCGGAGCCGGATATATAGTGGGAATCTACGGTGACTCATCAAGAGAACTGCTTGAAGAGACAGGGCTGTGTGATGAACTGATTCCGGATTATAGAAATATGTGATAAGAATAGGGCGTGTTCAAATGGACGAACATGCTCTATTTTACTATGGTATATGGGTGTGGGGATGATTCTTACAACAACTCCATAAGTTTATTTGCAGCAACGCTCATACCACGGCGCCTGTCACTGATGATACACATGTGACGCTTTGGTATGGGCTTTTTAAATTGCAGGCGGAACAGGTCGCCGCGGTCTATATAGCTCTGGGCGAAGTCTGCCATGATGGAGCCGATGCCGAGATTTCTCATGACGAACTGGGCAATCATATCGCTGGTAGAAAGCTCGAATTCGGGCTGCAGAGTCACGCCCTCATGGCTCAGAAATGTGTCGACATATGCGCGTGTGCTTGTGTCATGCTCCAGACAAATGATCGGAAGCTCGTCAAGCTCGTGGTAATCCAGAGTTTTGCCCTGAAGATATGAAAACCTTGGTCCGGCGATGAAGATGTCCTCAATCTCCCTTGCCTGCTTGATCTCCATGTGAGGATCGGCGGGAAGAGGACTGGTGACGATACCGAAGTCTATGTTGCCTGATAGCAGATGATTTATCGTGCTGGGAGTCGGAGCATTTGTGACATGAACCTTGATCCCCGGATATAGCTGGTGGAAATGCTCCAGATATGGCAGGAGATAGAACTGTAGTGTCATATCGCTTGCGCCTATCCTTATCTCGCCGGTCTCCATGTGGAGAAGCTGTGAGAGCTGCTGTTCACCCAGGGAGATGGATTCGTATCCCGCTGCAACGTGGGAGTAAAGGATCTCTCCGGCATTTGTCAGTGAGACGCCCTTCTTGGTTCGGATGAACAGTTCTATGCCGATCGCCTGCTCCAGAGCTTTGACTGCCTGACTTACGGCTGGCTGGGATATACACAGCTCCCTGGCAGCAGCGGATATGCTGGATGCTTTGGCGACATGGTAGAAGATCTTGTAATATTCGAAATTTATGTTCATTTATAATTTCCTCCAGATTCAATAGAGATCATTTAATATGTGTGTGTCAACAATATGTTTTATTGCAAAATAATTCAGGACTTTTTACCGTTCTATAATGGTACGATTGAAATAATTTTGCTTAAAAAATTATGCATATATAATATAAGTAAAATGGTGTTTGAGGTGGACAAAATCCATTATATTTACAGTTTATGTTGGTTTCTACAAAATGTAAAGATAAATATAAGGTATGCTTATAATAAATATAAATAATATTGATTTTACTTATGACATAATAGTGCTATAATAAAAAAGTATTGTGGTTATCCGGCTTGTGAGTAATTTGCAAAACAGAAGCATTTGAACAGCCACAATACGGATATCAGAAAATATTTCAAAATGCTGCGAAAGCGAGGAAAAGTATTATGGTAAGAGCGGTTGTAGGAGCCAATTGGGGCGACGAAGGAAAAGGTAAGATCACAGACATGTTAGGCCAGGAGTCAGACATAATCGTAAGATTCCAGGGTGGTGCCAACGCAGGTCACACAATTGTCAATGACTATGGTAAATTTGCTTTACATACACTTCCATCAGGAGTGTTCTACAGTCACACAACAAGTATCATTGGAAATGGTGTTGCACTTAACATCCCTCTTCTTTTCAAGGAGATAAAGTCCATCACAGACAGAAATGTACCAATGCCTAAGATCCTTGTATCTGACAGAGCACAGATGGTTATGCCATACCACATTCTCTTCGACGAATACGAGGAGGAGAGACTTGCAGGTAAGTCATTCGGATCAACAAAGTCAGGAATCGCTCCATTCTATTCAGATAAATATGCAAAGATCGGTTTCCAGGTAAGCGAGCTCTTTGATGAGGAAGCACTGAAGGAGAAGATCGAGAGAGTTATAGTACAGAAGAACGTTCTTCTTGAGAACCTGTATCACAAGCCACTCTTAAAGGTTGACGATATATTCAACACACTCATGGAGTACAAGGAGATGGTTGCTCCTTATGTATGTGACGTATCAGCATACCTCTATGAGGCGATCAAGGAGGGCAAGAACATCCTTCTTGAGGGGCAGCTTGGTTCACTGAAGGATCCGGATCACGGAATCTACCCTATGGTTACATCATCTTCAACTCTGGCAGCTTACGGTGCTATCGGTGCAGGTATACCTCCATACGAGATCAAGCAGATCATCACTGTATGTAAGGCATACTCAAGCGCAGTAGGAGCAGGCGAGTTTGTAAGTGAGATATTTGGCGACGAGGCAGATGAGCTCAGACGCCGCGGCGGTGATGGCGGTGAGTTTGGTGCAACAACAGGAAGACCTAGAAGAATGGGTTGGTTCGACTGTGTGGCATCAAAGTATGGCTGCCGTATCCAGGGAACAACAGACGTTGCATTTACAGTACTTGATGTACTTGGATATCTCGATGAGATCCCGGTATGTGTAGGCTACGATATCGATGGTGAGGTTACAACAGACTTCCCAACAACATCAAAGCTCAAGAAAGCAAAGCCTGTATATGAGACACTTCCAGGCTGGAAGACAGATATCAGAGGAATCAAGAAGTACGAGGATCTTCCAGAGAACTGCAGAAAGTACATCGAGTTCGTTGAAGAGCATATCGGATTCCCAATCACCATGATTTCAAACGGTCCGGGAAGAAACGATATCATCTACAGAAACGCAAAGTAATTTGACCTGATTCACAGGGAAATCAAATAACAGAAAAATAACAGGGACACTTTCCAGTAAGAGATTATTAGGGAGTGTCTCTTTTGTTGTTGGAAATGGATTTCTATTTGTGGTGTAAGGAGATTGTAGAATAAGATTATATTTGTTATGATTATTCTATCGGCTTTCCGATAAAAGTTCTAGTGGATAGGGCGATGTGCAAAAAAAGCATATTGCAAATTTATTGCATGGAGGAGAAAAATGAAATACATCAAAATCAATGAAAACGGAATTCATATTGTATTTGGAATTACAGATAAAAATCAGATCAAATTGCTGCATTTTTCAAAAGCAGAATTTGATGAAAATGATATTTGCAAATTTGGAAAGGAATGTAAGGCAGAAGATCTGGTAAGAAAAGAGCAATTTATCGATGAGGCTTTTCAACTTGTACAGGTAAACCTTGCCGGATATAATCGCCCATATGAAAAGCATGGAAATAAACATATTTGTACAGCACCGGGATATTTATTGACCTATGCGGGGATGGAAGACAGTTGGAATGAGATTGGACGTAAGATAACCATTTATCAGGAAGATAAGGAAGAGACACATGTCCGCGTAGAAACAAGAATGCAGTTTTATAAGGGCACTTCTATCGTTCGTATGGTCAATAAAGTAATCAATGAAGGCGATAGTACACAGTGTCTGGAATATCTATCTTCATTTTGCTATACAGGAATTGAAAAAGAGGGAAAAAGCAATTCCGATGCGAAAATGAGAGTGCGCATTCCTTATAATGGATGGCAGAAAGAGATGAGTATCAAAGAATATAAGTTCGGAGATGTAGGACTGGCGCAAACACAACCCGGGGTATACCAGCGTACTTCACAGGTGCTTGAAGTATCGAATACCGGAAACTGGTCTACGAAGAAGTATTTACCATTAGGGTATGTAGAAAATACAGAGGCACATACAAGCTTATTCTGGCAGATTGAACATAACGGTTCCTGGCATTATGAGATCAGTGATCAGAATACGCATTTTTATGTCTGTGTCAGCGGACCGACCGAAGTACAGTCTCACTGGTTCAAAAATCTCGCGCCGGGCGAATCATTTGAATCGGTACCGGTTGCTGTGGGTGTGGCAGATGACAGCTTTGAAAAAGCAATGGGTGAGCTGACAAAATATCGCCGTATGATTCGAAGACCGAATAAAGATGATGAGAATTTACCGGTTATTTTCAACGATTATATGAATTGCCTGTTTGGTGATCCGACAACGGAGAAAGAACTTCCGCTGATTGATGCGGCTGCGGAATGCGGTTGTGAATACTATGTGATAGATGCCGGTTGGTATGCTCCCGGAGAATGGTGGGACAGTGTCGGCGAATGGCAGGAAAGCAGGGAGCGTTTTCCGAATGGAATTAAAGAAGTAACAGATTACATTCGTCAAAAGGGAATGATACCGGGCGTCTGGCTGGAACTTGAAGTGATGGGAATCAATTGTGAGAAAGCAAAGAATGCTCCGGATGACTGGTTCTTTATCCGTCATGGAAAGCGTGTATATGACCGTAGCAGATATCAGCTCGATTTTAGAAATCCGGAAGTCATCGAACATGTCAATGAAGTGATCGATCGGGTAGTCAAAGATTACGGAGTGGGATATATCAAGATGGATTATAACATTGAACCGGGCATAGGTACTGAACTTGGCGCGGAAAGTGTGGGGCAGGGACTGCTTGAACATGAAAAAGCATATCTAAACTGGCTTGATGATGTATTTGCACGTTATCCGGATCTGGTAATTGAAAACTGTTCCAGCGGAGGCCTTCGCATTGATTATGCGTTGCTCTCCAGATATAGTATTCAGTCTACATCGGATCAGGAAGATTACCGGAATTATGCGACGATAGCAGCAAATGCTGTGGCAGGAGTTACTCCGGAACAGGCGGCAGTCTGGTCGTATCCGATGCGCCAGGGAGACAAGGAAGAAGTAATTTATAATATGATAAATGCCATGCTGCTTCGTATTCATCAGAGTGGTCATTTGGCACAACTTCCGCCGGAACGTCTTGCATTAGTGAAAGAGGGAATTGCCTGTTATAAGACGATTCGTCAGGATATCAAATATGCGATACCTTATTGGCCGATTGATATTGCTGACAATGAGGATATGTGGGTATGCGGAGGCCTTCAGCTTGAAAACAAAGCATATCTTGCAGTATGGAAGCGGCAAATGGAAGGAAAAAATAATGACAGGTACATGAAAGCCGGCATAAACTGCACAGATGATAGTTTGTCCATACCATTGGACAGTATTCCATTTATCAGAGACGATATGCAAGTATCCTGCATTTATCCTAAGAAGGAACCGGTTGATTTTGAATTCAAAGGAAATGTATTAACGGTGCATTTTAAAAAGCCTGTTATGGCAAGACTTTTTGAATTAAGAAAGGGTATTGTTTAATAAGGCGGAATCTGATTCATCGTTTTGAATTTTATAGATTCCACTTGTAGATGTTTGAAAATGTGATACTGGAAAATGAAACAATAGAGGACGCAGAATTTGTTGGCTGTGAATTTAAAAAATGGTATTTGTTGTAAATAAGGACAAGTGGATTAATATTCAATTTGGAGGAATAACATAATGTCAAAAGATGAGTATTTGATCACAGATGCACCGCTTAAAGCGCTGACTGTTTTTGCAATGCCTATGATCTTGGGCAGCTTTTTTCAACAAGTGTATAATATGGCTGATTCAATAATAGTTGGCCAGTATGTCGGATCATCTGCACTTGCGGCTGTTGGCGCATGTGCCGCTCTTACAAATGTATTCATTTGTGTGGCACTCGGTGCCGGCATAGGTGCGGGCGTGCTTGTGAGCCGCTATTTTGGAGCCAGGGATTATAGTAAAATGAAAACAATAGTATCAACATCGCTGATAAGTTTTATGATCCTAAGCATACTTTTGGGTGTATTTGGACTTATCTTTTCACGTTCGATGATGACGCTGCTTCAGACACCTGCTGACATACTGGATGAAGCGGTGCTGTATCTTCGTGTTTATTTTGCTGGATTTCCATTTTTGTTTATGTATAATATTCTTTCAACAATGTTCAATTCCATCGGTGAATCAAAGATACCGTTGGGTCTTTTGATATTTTCTTCTGTCTTGAATATTGTTATGGATCTTTGGATGGTGGCAGGCCTCGGCCTGGGCGTTTTCGGTGCAGCTCTTGCAACTCTTATTGCCCAGGGAATATCCGCAGTGTTTTCACTGCTGATTTTTCTTTGGCGTATGTGCCAATATAAAGGCCGTTTTGATTGGTTTGACAGGCACGAGTTACATTTCATGCTTAGAATTGCCGTACCATCGGTTCTTCAGCAGTCCACAGTGTCGATTGGTATGATGATCGTTCAGGCAGTTGTAAATCCATTCGGTACACAGGCACTTGCAGGTTACTCAGCAACGATGAGGGTAGAGAATGTTTTTTCACTGATATTTGTATCCATTGGAAATGCAGTTTCACCGTATGTTTCTCAGAATCTTGGCGCAAAGAAAATCAAACGTATCAAAAAAGGATATCGGGCTGCGTTGGTGTTGGATGTGTGCTTTGCGATCATCGCATTTATAGTCATTGAAACACTGCATACTCAGATTTCATCTTTATTCCTTGGCAAAGATGGAACCGCTTTGGCATATCAGGTGTCTGGGGGCTATATGAGATGGATTGGCTACTTTTTCATCTTCATGGGAATCAAGATGGCAACCGACGGGGTCCTTCGAGGACTTGGGATCATGCGCCCATTTCTCATTGCAAATATGGTCAACTTAGCGATCCGTCTGTCAGTTGCCCTGATTTGTGCGCCCCGTTTTGGTATCGAATTTGTCTGGCTTGCGGTGCCGGCGGGATGGCTTGCAAACTTTCTGATCTCTTATATGGCTCTCAGAAAGTCGTGGCCGGTTGATAAAGCAATTGGCGAATGATCGGTTTGGTGCAAAGGAATGTCTGTTTTGCGAAGTTTTTTTCCAAAAAAAATTGACACAGTATACTGACCAACATATAATCGTTCTAAAAAGTGTCTGCTGATTAATGAGAAAATTAAAATTTAAGCTTAATCAAACAATTCAATTTTGTCAGCACAAACAATAATTAACAGCGTTAAGGCGTATGGAAATTAAAAATCCATACGCCTTATTTTTTTCAAATCTGTGCCTGCGCGTGAGCGCCGGTACTCAAATAAATTTTCAAAGGAGGAGTTGCCATGCTGTTAAATGCCTTTGCAAGCGTGCTGTCAAGCAGCCAGAGCAGCGGAATGGAAGATACGACAGTCTACCCATTCTGGCTATCCCTAATCTGTTTTGCAATAGTACCGGCAATCATTGAGGAATACATCTTCCGGGGGGTGATACTCGGCGCTTATCTGAAAGTGGAGATGATGGCGGCGGTTCTGATTAGCAGCCTACTACAAAGCATTGGATTTAAGATGGTATGGGTGATACAATCTAAAATGTAAATGCTTTGTTTAACTATAGGGGCTGATGGGAATGCGATTGATTTATTATTCTTGGATATTGATTTGATTACGACCAGCGGCGTAGATATAGGACAGTATATTCGGCATAGACTGAATAATTACAGCATGGAGATTGTGTTTATGTGTCTTCTGAGAAGGATAATGCAGAGCCGGAATGAGCAGCAGATAACGCCGAGTGTGGTTCTGATAATTGTGCCGATTATCAGTATATGGTCAACTGCGTAAATCAGGGAGACATTTTCTTACCACCAAAGATGATTCGTATAATCATGGCATGGGTTTACAGAGTGTACAGGATGTTGTGAATCAAAATAATGGTGAGATACAGTTTGAAGCCACTGAAAATACTTTCATAGTCAGAGTTATATTGTTCAATTAACGTAAAGGAGGTATCGTACATCTGTTGTGTGCGAGAAAGAGAAATGGGAACATTGGAAGTGGACAAGAGTCTTAAAGCGGCGTTTAAGGAAACGCTGGAGCCGCATGGGTTCAAGAAAGTAAAGGGGAGGTATCCGCACTTTGTGAGGATGGCAACTCCCGAGATTATTCAAGTCATCAACTATCGGCTGGAGCAGGCTCTGTCGCCGCAGTTGGAGGAAAAACGGTTTGAAGTATACTGTGCGGTCGGCAGTATATACCGCCCGGAGATCAATCTGAACCGGTCTGTGTATGCCAGCATGGACTGGATAAATACTACGCAGTTGGATATGTATGTTAAGGCGAAATATAATGGTATACCGGTGTATAAGAATGAACAGCCGGGGGTTGACTATATCATCAAAAAGGGGGATGAAGCATCTCTTAGGGAACAGATTGCGTTTGCCATGACAGGAATTGAGCATTATGTAATTCCGGCATTTGACAAGGTGGTGGATTTAAAGACTTGCGTGGATTATTTGGAACTATATGGCTTTGATGAGTTAGAAATTAGTAGAAAAACTGAATGTAATGGGGATGTATTTATTTTGCCGGCAAAGTATCCGAATAAAGAATCTTATAGAGTGAAAGTGCAAAATGATTTCCAAGAGGCAAAGAGAAGTGTGATGCAACGTATTTCGGAGGGAAAAATGACACAGGAGGCAGGCAGGGAAAAGTTGCTTTGGTGTGAAGAAAGCTATAATGATGATATCGAACAATACGGAAGATTTTTTGAAGATGAAACAACTAAAAAAGAACTTGAACGATTAAAGGCAGAGCGAGCAAAGAAGAACTTAGAAGCAATACGTGCGATGGGAATCGAAGTGTAAAAAACGAGGGTAAAAAAGAAGGGAGCAAGTGATGAAATTAAAGCAAATGACAAGAAGGATTATTGCTGTAGTGTTGTCAATATCAATGTTATTGACAGTGTTACCGACGAACTGCAGCGTAGCTTTCGCAAAAACAAATCAAGTAAACACTGAGTGCATCAGTATTTACTCCGTTTTTTAATTAAATTTAACGAAAAGGAGGTATCGTACATCTGTTGTGTACGAGAAAGAGCAATGGGAACATTGGAAGTGGACAAGAGTCTTAAAGCGGCGTTTAAGGAAACGCTGGAACCGCATGGGTTCAAGAAAGTAAAGGGAGGTATCCGCACTTTGTGAGGATGGCAACGCCCGAGATTATTCAAGTAATTAACTATCGGCTGGAGCAGGCGCTGTCGCCGCAGTTGGAAGAAAAACGGTTTGAAGTATACTGTGCGGTTGGCAGTATATACCGCCCGGAGATCAATCTGAACCGGTCTGTGTATGCCAGCATGGACTGGATAAATACTACGCATCTGGATATGTATGTTAAGGCGAAATACAATGGCATACCAGTGTATGAGAATGAACAGCCGGGAGTCGACTATATCATCAAAAAGGGGGATGAAGCATCTCTCAGAGGGCAGATTGCGTTTGCCATGACTGGCATAGAGCATTATATAATTCCGGCGTTTGACAAGGTGGTGGATTTAAAGACTTGTGTGGATTATTTAGAGTTATATGCTTTTAGTAATTTGTATATCAGCAGAAAAACTGAATGTAATGAGGATGTATTTATTTTGCCGGCAAAGTATCCGAATAAAGAATCCTATAGAGTGAAAGTGCAAAGTGATTATCAAGAGATAAAAATGGAATTAAAGCAAGACATTCTAGATAATAAAATTACGGAAGAAGAAGGAGAGCGGGAATTGACTTGGTATGAAAGGCGGTTTCGTGACAATATTGAAAGATATGGGAAATTTTTTGAAGATGAAGCAACCAAAAAAGAAGTTTCACAATTAAAGGCAGAGCGCGCAGAAAAAAATATAAATGCAATACGTGCGATGGGAATCGAAGTGTAAAAAACGAGGGTAATAAGAAGGTTGGCTCTGAACAGTTACATTAAATTTAACGAAAAGGAGGTATCGTACATCTGTTGTGTGCGAGCAAGAGAAATGGGAACATTGGAAGTGGACAAGAGTCTTAAAGCGGCATTTAAGGAAACGCTGGAACCGCATGGGTTCAAGAAAGTAAAGGGGAGGTATCCGCACTTTGTGAGGATGGCAACGCCCGAGATTATTCAAGTCATCAACTATCGGCTGGAGCAGGCTCTGTCGCTGCAGTTGGAGGAAAAACGGTTTGAAGTATACTGTGCGGTCGGCAGTATATACCGCCCGGAGATTAATCTGAACCGTTCTGTGTATGCCAGCATGGACTGGATAAATACTACGCATCTTGAAATGTATGTTAAGGCAAAGCGAAACGGAATACCGGTTTATGAGAATGAACAGCCGGGAGTTGACTATATCATCAAAAAGGGAGATGAAGCATCTCTTAGGGAACAGATTGCGTTTGCCATGACTGGCATAGAGCATTATATAATTCCGGCGTTTGACAAGGTGGTGGATTTAAAGACTTGTGTGGATTATTTGGAGTTATATGGTTTTGATGAGTTAGAAATTAGTAGAAAAACTGAATGTAATGGGGATGTATTTATTTTGCCGGCAAAGTATCCAGATGTAGAATCTTACAGCGCAAAAGTACAAAATGATTTACAAGAGGCAAAGAGAAGGGTGATGCAACGTGTTTCAGAAAAAAAGATGACAGAAAAGGAAGGAAAGGAGAGATTGCTTAGGTGTGAAGGAAGATACAATGATGATATTAAACAATATGAAAATTTTTTTTCAGATGAAATAACTAAAAATGAGATTGAACGATTAAAAGCAGAACGTGCAGAAAAAAATTTAAACGCAATACGTACGATGGGAATTGAAGTGTAAAAGACGGGGGGCAAAAAGAAGGGAGTAAGCATATGAAATTAAAACAAATGACAAGAAGGATTATTGCTGTAGTGCTGTCAATATCAATGTTATTAACAGTGTTACCGACGAACTGCAGTATAGTTTTCGCAGAAAGTGGAAAATCAGGAGAGACAATTCTTGCATCTTTGACAGATGAGATTTCAAGTATGGGCGAGGCATCAGCGGAAGCGTTTGCCGATTCGACCGCAGAAGCCAGCGTGCGGGCAGGGGATTGGAGAACGGCAATTTATGTAGACCGTTTGGCGTGGAATAAATTTCACATAGAGGTGCAGAAAGATATAGTTACAAAATATAAATCAAAGCCGTAAACGCAGGTAAGATAGTCACAATTCCGGCAGAGGACATGACGATAGGCAGCTGGTCGGGAACAGGGTATATGGTCATAGACCCTGAGACCGGAGCAGGGGCGTATATGATATCAGGCGGGCTGTGTGGGGGAAGCACGGCGGAAGCCATATATAGTATGTTTCTTGTCAGTCAACTATATTTTAGCGTAACATTAGAATCGCAAGTACAGGGAATAGTTTCAATGGCGGAAATACTCAGTTATGCAGTTTTGTTTGATGGCATGCTAGCAACGGCAGTTGCTTATGGTGGAATGAATCAAGCGATAATGAAATTAATGGGTTATAACTGGATTGATATGTTTAAGGATGGGTTTTTAGGAATTTTGGATGGATATTCAAAAATTGGTTCATAGGAGGGCTAATGAAACTTTTTGGGTTTGCATTTATTTTATGGATAATTGTATATGTCTATGGAATATATAAGCATGGAATAAAAGATGTAATACTTCAACATAAGGTATTTATTAATTGCTTATTACTAGTTGTGACTGTTATATTATTTGCATTCGGTTGTTATACAAATGTTATATACTCAAGCAAATGTAAAATAGGTGAACGAGTAGACGGGGTAATATCGTCGAGAGATTTTAGCCCAGGTTCAAGAAGTGCAGAATGGTATTATGAGTATGAAATAGATATTACAGATGAAGATACTCATGTGACAGCATATTCAAGTAAATATTATAAGTAAGGTGACATTGTAGCATGTTATGTAGCAATTTCCGATGTTCAAAAAGAACGTAAATCAATTATTGAGGTTAGTAATGAATGCAAAAAAGGAAATAGATTAATAACGGTTGCAGGTTATGTACTGATTTTTGAACTAGGAATTTGGTGTATTCAGAATAAATTTTAAAGGCAGTTAAAGTCAGGGTATAGTTTGTATTAAGCTGAGGAGAAAAAGTAAACAATAACCATAAACCACATTTCAAAGGGAGGAAGAAACAATGTTAAAGGGGAAAAATTTCTTATTGAAAAGAGTCATTTCGTGCGTCCTTGTATGCGCCATGATACTGGGGCTGATTCCGCAGTCCGTCTATGCGGCACCGTCTGAAGGCACAGACACTCAGAAGACTTATTCGTCAGACGGATTCACCATTACTTACAAGGAAGCAAGTGCATGGGACAATTATGTGAATGCGGAGATAACGCTTGCAAACGACACGGACAGTGCAAAGAGTCTGTGGGAGATTCAGTTTTCATATGACGGCGAGATAGACAGTATATGGAACGCTGATATAAAAAACCACGATGACGGCACGTATGTGCTTGAAGCAAAAACATACAACAGCACGATAGCTGCGGGGCAGTCCGTAACCCTTGGGTTTATGGCTCACGGAAGCAGTGCAAAACCTGCCATGCCGGAGAGCATAACATTTGCAGATGCTTCGGCTTCGGAGGATAAAAAGGACGAAGATACAGAAGGCGGGGATTCGGAGGGTACAGATACACCGGAGGTCATAATTCCGGGGCAGACATATGAGGTCCCGGAAAAGTGGAGCGGACTAAACTACGCAGTGTTCACATCCGGAGATTCAAATCTGTCGCTTTATACGGGAAATACAAGTATAAGCGGTTCAGTCCATACAAATCAGGATTTTTATTATCAGGGCAGCAGCATAAAGATAGACGGAGTGCTTGAGGCTTCAAAGGGCATAACAATAAAGACGGCAGTCGGTTCTGACTCCATACAGATAGGCTCCAAGTTGGAAAAAGCAGACAGAATAGAGATGCCGGATATCACAGAAGAGCTGACCGAATACACATCAGCAAACGGCGTATGCTATGACGCTTCCACGCAGTTTGGAAGCGACAGCATAATCATTGATACATCGCTTTATATAAACGGCGATGCCGCATTCAATACGACAGAGTTTATGGGACAGGGAATCATATATGCAACGGGAGCGGTTACATACAATGCGGGAAGCATGAGCACAGCGAACGGCTCAAGGCTGTTTATTGCCTCAGAGAGCGGAGACATTACCATCAATGGTTCCGGGATATCAATGAATGCCGTTCTGTACGCGCCAAACGGCTGTGTATGTATCAATTCAAACGAACTGAACCTGAATGGTCGCATCATAGCAAAACAGGTATGTATAAACGGAACAAAAGTAAATATAAATGCAGGACCGTGTGATTTGGACATGCTTGATTTCATCTTCAAGCCAGAGATTGATGTAGCGGCAGATGGTACAAAGAAAGAAAACCGCAGGGTCAGCCTGTCCGTGCAGGAGATTATGAACACGGAATACATACAGAAAGAGAATACGGTCTGGAGCATAACCAGAGACGGGGAAGATGCCGGACAGTATTATGCTGTGGATGAAGAAAATTCAGATTATTTCCACAGGGAGATGATTTTTAGGGAAGCCGGCACTTATATGGTGTCTGTCACCGTGACAACAGGGAAGGTCAATTACACGGTTACAAAAGAACTGGTGATTGAGGAGGATAAAGCGCCATGCGCTGATTTTGAACTGTCGGATAAATACTTTATGCGTGATGAAGAGGGGAAGACATATGTGCACATAGACGACAGTTCGGTGTCACCGGATGGAGATACTATAGGCAGACGTGTGTGGACGATATATTATGATAAGGACAACAATGGAGAGTTTGACGAATCTGAGGGCACGGTAATCAGCGACGAAAATGAGGCGGCTGTTGATTACACGACAGAGAACGTCGGCAGATATAAGGTATCGATTACAGTGTACGAGACCTTTGACGACACAATACCAAAGCTCCTGACGGAAGATGCGTATCTGCATGATGATACATCGGGCAAGGCTGTTTCGGAGTGCGTGTTTGAAGTAGGCAATGAGGCGCCGACGGCAGCGCTTGATATTGAAAAGTCAAAGTCGGCTGATATAGTATTCACGGTCGGCGAGACCGATGCTGACACCATGGCTGTCTATACGGAGAAAGCCGATGAGCTTAAGACTCTGCTTGCAGAGAACGGGATAGACGCCAAGGTGGATGCTGTGTCCACATCCACATATACCGCGCAGGACACATTTGCGTGGAAGGAATACGGACACTACAACTGCGACGGCTACGCAGAGCACATCATATATGAAGAAGATGCCATCAAGATGATAGGATATTACAGTTCTCCAAAGAAGGATTTTCTTTATATAGCAAATGACAATCCTGGGCAGAAGACATTTGAATTCGATTTGCAGCGTGATAACACCGACTGGCACAGCATGGAGGGCGGCGGCTTCCTGTTCAACACAACGGTTTCCGATGATGATAATTATATAAAGGGATTCTGTATACTTGTGACTCGGTCGGGGCTTAAACTCGTCCGTATAGACTGCGACAACCTTCAGAGATTCAGAGACGGCGGTGTAGAGTGGGTGCAGAATGTCGGTCAGCTTTTAAGGACATACAGCATACCAAATCTGTATGCGGAACATCATTTCAAGATAGTGGTTGACAGCAGCACCATATCGGTGTGGGATGGGGACACTCTTGTGATAGATAACTTTGTTCTGCCTGAAAACGATTATGGCTATGGGTTTGGACCTATCACAAGTCAGGCATGGCACGACTGTTGGCAGAGGTCATACTTCACATTCAAGAACATAACCATGGAGACAATGACTGGAAGCAGCCTTTCGGATATTGTAGACGGATATGACTGGAGGGCAGGGGCGTCACATTATGTGCTGAACATAAGCAGCGCTGAGGTGCCGGAACTGGTTTCCGATGACGCCATGGCGGAGCTTGCGGCTGCACTCATAAGAAATCAGGCGGCATTTGCCGGAATCGGCAGTGATACAAACGAAAGTCAGTATCTCGGACTTTTAAATGCCGCGAATACGGGCGGCATGTACGTATCACTGGACGACCTATCTTCCAAGATGGACACGATAAACACGTACATACTGCAGTCTGTACTCAGCAAGGACTACAGCATAGACAAATACATAACAACAGATGATATAATCACCTACAAGGGTTATTATCAGGATGCCGAAAATGATGAGATATATGAAGAACAGTGGGAGTATGAATACGATCCGTCGGCTTTCACGTCGTCGTCAGGTGAGGCTGAAAATATAGTAAAGAAAGTGGACGAGCCTATTACGGTGTTTGAAAATACGGGAGCATATTCCATACGGCTTGCAGTAAGGGACAATCCGACGGGTGACAACGATGCTCTGGACGGGTACCGCCTGTGGTCTGATACGGAGCAGTATGACAGGCTGCTTCTTGTACAGACACGCCCTGCTGCGTCGGTTTCCGTAACGGTTTCGGAAGACAGTGAGGACAGCTCGGAATGTATTGCAAATGCAGTTTATGAGGCTTATGATGCAGACCACACTGATGACAGCACACAGGGTATACGAGAGGAATATTTCTGCTACAAGAATGTAAAAGACGCGGGATGGACTGAGGGCAAGCTTCCGAACAGGCTTGCAGCAGGGTGCACATATCTGGTTAAGTATCAGGTAAAGGATGCGGAGGGGACGCTGTCTTTCCCTGCCGTGGCGGTTGTGTGTACTACTGAGCCGGGAGTATACGAGGAGATTGATGATACGGTTCCGCCTACGGTGTATATAGACACAGCAAAGACAGAGATAAAAGTGGGAGAGGAACTTCTGATAGACGGATATGCGCTGGATGATTACGGCGTGGATTCGTATGAGATGTATATAGACGGGGAGCTTGTGCTCAGCTCTTTTGGACGAGTGATATTAACTCCTGACAAGGCTGGTGAGATAAAAGTAAAGGCGGTAGCCACGGATATCGGCGGCAATACTTCCGAGAAGGAAATCACCATCACCGTGGTGGACGACAGGGACACTACGCCGCCTGTGGCAGAGATTACATCACCAAATTCGGGTTCGGAGCTTGGATTTAATATACAGATAAAGGGAACAGCTGATGATGAAACCAAATTTGACAGCTATACACTTTCGTACCGCGCGCAGAGTGAAGATGAGTATCACGTCTTTGCCGAGGGCAGCGAGGCAGTGACAGATGACGTACTCGGAACGCTTGACGTGTCGGAATTTACTGCCGGCACATACGATATACGGCTTACCGTAAAGGATGCGGCGGGAAATGTCTCTTACTATGGCATAACCCTGTATATCGAGGTGGGTACGGGTACATCGTCATACGCCCTTTCGGGTTCCATCGACTCGATATCACTGTCCGAAGACAAGTCGCAGATAGATATAAAGGGCAGTGTAAACGCGGAAGGAAATTTAGACAGATACTCGCTCACATACAGCTTGGGCGGGTACGGCGACAAGGTGACCATATCGGAAGGCACGGAAGAGGTAACAGACGGCATACTTGGCTCCATAAACACGTCAGAGCTATCGGGCGGAACTTATTACCTGACGCTCACTGCCACGGATACAAATGGCAACAGCGGAACTGCATCGGCGTCGTTTGGGTATACCGTGGGGACATCTTCGATTGAAAATGAGAACACGGGCGAGATAGGCAAAGACAGCGGAAAGGAAGAAGAAGGAAAAGAAGAAGGCGGCGGAGAAGAACAGAAGCCGGAGACGCAGGACAAGCCGTTCTCTGTCAGCCTGTCATACAGTCAGGCTGCAATAGGAACTGCGGTCAAGGTACAGGTGACACTGCCGTCGGATATTGATGAGAGTACTCTGGTTATATATAAGGGCGAAGAGGAGATAGCAAGCGGAACGAGGAAGACGGAATTTACGTCCGCAGTGTCCGGAAAAGTTAGGATAACCGCAGTCGGAACGGACACAGCAGGCGAGAAAAGACAGGTGACTGCTTACTGTAACCTCTTCAACGACAAGGACAAGAAGGCTCCCGTAGCGGAGATAACATCGCCTGCGATAGATGAGGCGCTTACGGAGCCTGTGGACATAACAGGCTCGGCATATGATGAGACGGAGCTTGATTACTGGAAGCTGGAATACCGCATGACAGATTCCGACACATACATACTTCTCTCAGAAGGTACAGAGAAAGTGAAGGACGGTACTCTGGGACGACTTGACACAACCATGCTTATGAACGGACAGTACACCTTAAGGCTGACGGTATGCGACAAGGGCGGCAACAGGACGAGACTTGAAAATGATTACGTGGTAGAAGGCGGTCTCAAGGTCGGTGCCATGAACATAGGCTTTACCGACATAACGGCAAAGATGGGCGGTTCCACGGTGACTGTAAACCGCATGTACGACAGCAGGAATAAGCAGCAGGGCGACTTCGGTATCGGCTGGACGCTCGGCATATCAGGCATGAAGCTGTACGAGACAAATGATATAGCAAACGGGTACCAGATGACACAGTCGGGTTCCCTGTTCTCAACAGCATACCAGATAAGCGAAACGGTAAGCCATGACGTAACCGTGACATACGGCGACGGGACAAGCGACAGATTTGAAGTATCGCTTTCACCGGAGCGCAGGGCGCTCGTGCCGATATCCGAGGTGACGGTATCATACAAATGCGTGACAAGCCAGAAGGTGAAGCTCGAGATTATAGGCGATACGACTGCATACTTTACAGGCAACGGGCTGATGTTCTACGAGGACAGCATGTTTGACGACCTGAAATACAAGCTCACCAACAAGGACGGCGTGCAGATGTACATGACGGCGGATGGCGGCGTATACAAAATAGCTGACACCGACGGCAACGTAATAACGGTTGATGAAAACGGATACCATGCGGAAAACGGAAAAAGCATCATATTTGACAGGGACAGCAAAGAGCGTGTTACGGCGGCGACGGATCCGAACGGGAACACCACGAAGTACGCATATGACGATGCGGGCGACCTTATAAGCGTGACTGACAGTGCAGACCGCACGGTGAGCTTCACATACGACGCGGAGCACAACCTGATATCAATCACCGACCCGATGGGCATAGCAGTGGCAAGGAATGAGTATGACGATGACGGAAGGCTTATTGCGACCATAGATGCGGACGAGAACAGAATAGAGTACGATTATGATGTGGACGGAAGAACGGAAGCGGTGAAGGACCGCAGAGGGAATACCACGGTATACACCTACGATGACAGCGGCAACATACTCCAGACGGTGGATGCATGCGGAGGAAAGACGACAAATACCTATGATGACATGGGAAATCTTCTCTCGACAACGGACGCAAACGGGAATACCACAGGCTATGACTATGACTCATCAGGCAACGTGACAAAGGTAACCGCCGCAGACGGCACAGCCGTTTCAAGTGAATATACACAGGATAACCTTGTGTCCGGCATACAGATGATGGACAAGACCGTCATGGCAATGGAGTACGATGACTATGGCAGACTGACAAGCCTGACTGACGCTGACGGCAATGATACGGAATACACATATTCGTCAGACGGAAAACTCACGGGAGTAACTGACGGGATAGGAACCGTCCAGACGGTGACATACGATGCGGACGGAAATGCTGCTTCCACCACAAACGGTGCGGGCGAGACAGCATCATACACTTACGATAAAGACGGAAGGTGCACTTCGGTGACGGTCAGCCGGATAGAGAATGGTGAGACGCTCACATTCACAAGCACCTACAACTACAACGAGGCGGGAGACATTATCCAGAGCGTTGACAACTCCGGAAACGTGACGGCATATGAGTATGATGCGGATGGAAACATGATAGCATCAACCGACGCAAAGGGACGCAGAATCACGTATGAATATGATGACCTCGGCAACACGGTGAAAACTGCATACCCGGACGGAACATGTGAGACTTTCGATTATGACGCAAACGACAACAACACGTCGGCGACAGACCGAAGCGGGCAGACAGTGCAGATGGAGTACGATAAGCTGAACCGCCTTACGAAGAAAACATACGCTGACGGGACAAGCGAGACATACACTTATGACGCAGCAGGCAACGTGACGTCAGTTACAGGCACAGGCGGCGGAAAGACCACCTATGCATACGACTGCCGCGGCAGGAATACTTCCGTAACGGACGCACTTGGTAACACAACCGTGTTCGCATACGACGAGGCTTCGAGACTTGTATCTCAGACGGACGCGCTTGGCGGCGTGACGTCATATGAATACGATGACAACGGCAACGTGACAAAGACTACGTATGCGGACGGCAACAGCGTAACTGCTAAGTACGATGCGAGAAGCAGAATCACTGAGCAGAAAGACCAGAACGGCAGTAAGACGGAGTATGCCTATGACGGCGCAGACCGTCTTGCAGGCGTGACAGACGCAGACGGCGGAACCTACACCTACGGCTATGACGGAAACGGCAATCTGGCAACGGTTACGGACGCGCTTGGGAACACCACCACCTACACTTATGATGCAGGCGGCAGGGTGTCCACGGTTAAGAATGCTCTGGGCGGAACTGCTTCATACGTATATGATGAAACAGGAAACGTGGCGAAGTACACAGACTGTGCGGGAAATGTCACGACATATGTCTATGACGATATGGACCGCCTCACGGAGAAGAACGTGTCAGGAGAAAAGACTTCATACACCTACAGCAAGGCGGGACTTCTCACAAAGGTCACGGACGGCATGGGAACCGTAAGCTTCAGCTATGACAGCTATGGAAGACTCACAGGAAAGACAGACGCAGCAGGGAATAAGCTGACGTATACCTACGACAAGTGCGGCAGGCTGTCGTCCATGGACAACGGATTCGGCGGAACAAAGTACGAATACGACATCATGGACCGCGTGACGCGTGTCATAGACAGGAACGGTCAGGCGACGGTGTACGAGTATGACGCCCTCGGCAACAGAAGCGCAGTGTGCTATCCGAACGGAAATGTCATGACATACACCTACGATGCGTGCAGCAGGCTCAAGGAAGAGTGCATAGTAAACGCAGACGGTGTGACGCTTGCAAAGTATACCTACGGTCTGGGCAAGGCAGGGGAACGTCTCAGTGTGACTGACATCACAAACGGCATAGAGACTGACATCGCGTATGAGTACGACAGCCTGAACCGCCTGACGAAAGAGGTCATAGAACGCGGAGACAACAAACTTACAAACGAGTACGGCTATGACAGTGCGGGAAACCGCACGTCAAAGGAAACCAAGGTTAAGGGTGACATCACGGAGCTTGCGGACACGCAGCTTGACGAGGTGGAGATAACTGAAGGTACGACTACTTACACCTACAACGCCTTAAACCAGCTCGTAAACGAGAAGTCAGATGACGGAACCATCACGTATACATACGATGCAAACGGAAACCTGACGGAGCAGGCGGGCAGAAAGACGGCTTCCTACAGCTATGACGCGGAGAACCGTCTGACTAAGGCGACGGTACAGAGCGGCAACAGCGTCACGATAGAGAGCTATACCTATGACTATGCAGGCAACCGCACATCGAAGACAGTCAATGAAGACAGCACGGTATATTACGTGACCGACACGAGCGGAAGTCTTGCATATGTGGCAGCCGAGATGGATGCGGACGGCAAAGAGACTGCTTCATACACCAGATGCGACGGCGAGCTGATGTCGATGGAAAGAAGCGGGGAAGTATGGTATTATCTGTATGACGGACTTGGCAGCACAAGGCTTCTTACAAATGAAGCGGGACGTATCACAGACAAGTATGCCTACGACGCATACGGCAGCCTCCTGAAAAAGAGCGGCGGCACTGAGAACGACTTCCTCTACACGGGCGAGCAGTATAATGCGAACACGGGGCTATACTACCTGAGAGCAAGATACATGAATCCGGGCACGGGCACGTTCATAAGCATGGACAGCTATCAGGGAAGCCTTTACGATCCGATAAGCTTGCACAAGTATCTGTATGCGAATGCGAATCCGGTTACGTATACGGACCCGAGCGGATATTTCTCACTACCTGAACTTAGTGCTGGCATGACAATGTCGCAAGTGTTGTCATCATCGTGGAAATTTATAGGACTAAACACTTTGATAGGCTCTTTGACTGGAGCGGCTGTTGGAGCTGTTGATTCCATTTTAGGAGGAAATAATTTCTCGACGGTATTGCAGGATGCTTTTAAAGGACTTTGGCAAGGGGCATTGTTTGGATGTGTTCTATCTTCTTTAACATGTTTTGCAACAATTAGTCCAATTTGCATGACCTTGCTATGTGCCTCACAGAAATTATTGTTGGTGAGCGGAACGGTAGGTGTAGCTATATCGGCTGAAGAAGGACATCCTGCTCAAGCAATATTTCGAGCCATCGTGTCAATTTTTGCATATAAAAGTTTGGGCAAAATAATAGATGGAGTAGACATAGCTAAATTAGACGGAGCAACTAAAGGTTATAGTCAAGATGCAAATGGTAGATGGCACAGATCCAATGGGCAATTTGCATCAAATTCGGAAGTTGGGATAACAGGTAAGACAGCGAGTGGAAAAGGTGTTCATGGTAACTCATTGACCAATAATTTTAATAAAAATTATGGATATGCATTGATTGATAAGAATACAAGTGAGGTACTTAAATTTGGAGAAACTTTATATCCAGACACAAGATATACACAAAGTTATTTAGATAGCATAAATGCAGAAATGAAAGTATTGGTCAGTGGACAAAAATTAGATATTCATTTATGGCAGCATGATATGAACATGTATTATTTTTATAAATATGGAGATTTTCCACCGCTGAATAAGAAAGGTTGGTAGTATGGAAATAAATATTAATTCGCCACAGTATTACACAAATGAATTTGGGATAGATGACGATATATATAATCTGTGCCAAGATATTCATGAATACTTTAAAAACAAATGTTACAGCGAAAGTATTGATATAGTTGGAATAATACCTATAATTGCTCCTAAGGAGACGATAAATAAAGGCTTATGTAAAAGAGGGTATCATTGTGAACCAAAATATGGATTTGCAAGCGTCAGGGAGTACATAGATTATGAAGAGTATGTTTCTGCGGATGTTGAAAAGAAAAAAAAGTTAATGCTTCAATGTGTTTTAAATTCTGTAAAAACAATAAAAACAAAGGGAAGGATAGACTTTCAAAAATTCAAAGAGGATTTTGATGTTTTTTGTAAAGAACATAGAATTTAAAAAACGGCAAAAATTAAGCGGATTGTAAACATCGTGATTTAGAGCCCTCAATGACGTGGCAGTCGGCTTCATGTGCGACGGCATGTGCAAGACATCACTCGGCATCATCCTAAAGTCGATGATGGCAATATTCGGTCTCGGAAGCTAGGTTGACCAGATATAGGAAGCAATAAAGAGCGGCGATCCTGTGGAGATAGCGGTGCGGTTCGTGCAGCTTACGTGTATGCTGTTCGGGCTCACAAGCCAGTACTTCACGGGCGACACGCTGGTTTCGGCGGAATACGGGCTTACGCCGATAGCTGACATAGAGGCAGGAGACTATGTCTGGTCTAAGGACACGGAGACGGGAGAATGTGTTCTCAGGGAAGTGACGGAAGTTTCTCACTGTCGGAGACATCGGTTGAAACGAGTGGACAAGCCTGTCTGCAAAGCGCAAATGCAATTAATGCTATGGTTATGCTCAATATCGCAAGGAGCCTTTGGGGAACAAAACGGAGTTCCTATGTAGTATATACACTCATGGTTGCATTCCATACAAGAAATTGGATAGAAGATGATGGCGGTATGGTAGGATACAATATGATAAATGGTATAGGTGCAGGAAATAAAAATAAAACAATATATCATGATAAGTCAAATGAATATTTTAAAGACTACCCATCGTTGATTAATAATTATATTAGCGAAGAGATAAATGCAATATATGAAGATATTGGTGCATGGTGGAAGGTAAAGTAATATGGGAACATGGGAAGTAGGAATATATCAAAATGACCTCAGCGCAGATGTGAAAGACGATTATATAAGTAAACTCAAGGCTGGAAAGAGTGATGAACAGGCATTGGCTGAGATGCTTGATGAGTACAAAGAGGAGGCAGATGACATAGACTGCAAGTGCGATTTATTTATCGCACTTGCAGGGATTATGTGGGATAAGGGCAGACTTACGGAGGAAATAAAACAAAGAGCCCTTGCGGAGATTGAAGAAGACAAGACTGCAGAACGCTGGGAAGGCGAGAAGATTAGACAGAAAAGATGCATAGAACTTGAAAAGTTCAAGGAGAAGCTTGAGAGTGAGATGCCGCCCAGAAAAAAAGTGCCTGTGCACAGACCGTATAAAGCAGGGTGGATAGAAGGCGGTGTATATTGCTTTCAGATAACGGAGACGATAGATGGCTATGAAGAATATACTGGTTGGTATGCAACGTTTTATGTGGATAAGGTGTATAAGGAGGATTGGATAGTCAGAGGCGTATGGGACGAGGTGGCTGATGCTTATTTCTTTCTTTCAAAGGACAAGCCACAGTCTGCGGATGATATAAAACGTATGAAAAATATACTGTTCAGCTGGCCTCCAATTCAGATTAACTATGAAGCAGAAATACTGGAAAGCTCAAAAAGACAAAGACCAAAGGATTTGACATATTTGGGAAAGTGTGGTGATTTCAGATATCCTCACAATGATAAATATTCTAATAAAGATCTTGTGTTTTGGGGATATTGTACTGAAAGAGACTTAGTCTGGGGATATGTAAAACAGTTGGAATATGAGCGTTCATTGAGTGGTAATGAGAATTAGATTGCACGAAGTTCTGTAGTCATAATCTGTGCACTGCGTGGTAGTCGGCTTCATGTGCGACGGCATGTGCAAGACATCACTCAGAATCATCCTAAAACCGATGATGGCAATATTCGGTCTCGGAAGCCAGGTCGACCAGATACAGGAAGCGATAAAGAGCGGCGACCCCGTGGAGATTTCTACGCCTGCCGCCTGTATTTTTCCTAGATGAATTGTAACGAGGTTACCAGAGATAGGTTATATAGAAGAACTTTTTGATGAAGATTGGTATGCAAAATCATATATCTGGTTCTATGGAGAGTGGTTAGGCTCAGGAGCATATTGATAAGCCGGTAGGAACAGCACTTATAAGGGTTAGTTCCGATAGATTTGAAATTGATAAGAATGATAGGGAGATATATGTCGAGAAACGATAATAATTTTACGGAATTCGCAAACGTATGGAATAGGAGAGGCTATGGAGTTAGGTAAGAGCGATGAGAAGTTGAATATTGAAAACACAGACACCATGAATAATAAAGGTATAAAAATATGTGATGAATGTGGTAGTGAATTTTTAGTGGGTTCATCTAAAATGATGGGGTTATGCCCTGAATGTGCATCCGTTTTATATGGATATGAAAACTGCAAACATATTTTTCATCAAGGAAGATGTGTAAAGTGTTTGTGGAAGGGCAACAAAAGCGAATATGTTAAAAGGCTGGAGGACTTTAAATGACTATTCCAGAAAATAAAATTTATCCACGTACTGGGGATAAAGAAACAATTTATTTAAAAAATGTAATCAAAAATCCTAATATAGAAGTTGGAGATTACACAATGTATAATGATTTTGTAAATGACCCAACGCTATTTGAAAAAAATAATGTATTGTATCACTATCCTATAAATCACGATAAGTTAATAATCGGGAAATTTTGCTCGATTGCCTGTGGGGCTAAATTCTTATTTAATAGTGCTAATCATACATTATCTTCATTATCAACTTATCCGTTTCCATTATTTTTTGAGGAATGGAATTTGGATAAGAAGAATGTTGCTCAATCATGGGATAATAAAGGTGACATTATTATTGGTAATGATGTATGGATTGGATATGAGGCTGTTATATTAGCAGGTGTAAGTATCGGTGATGGAGCAATTATCGGCGCACGTGCTGTTGTTACCAAAGACGTACCACCATATACTATTGTAGGTGGTGTTCCTGCAAAATCAATTAAAAAACGCTTTTCTGACGAAACTATTTCATCATTATTAAGTATTCAATGGTGGAACTGGTCGAAAGAAAAAATCTCTAAAAATATAAAAGCAATACAGGCAGGAAAAATTGACGAATTACAATAACAAATGTGCTAGAAATTAAGGGGGTAAACAGATGAAGGTGGGACAAACAATTGACGGTCAATGGATAATTAGTGAAACAATGGGGCGAGGAGGTCAAGGTGAAGTCTTTAAAGTTACAGATTCTATAGACAGTTGTTTTTATGCGCTGAAATTTCTTAATAAGCAAAGTGATGAAGAACGAAGACAAAGAATGTTTATGGAAGTTTGTAATGTAAAGCATCTATCTGATAGACATTTAATGAATATTACATATTCTAATGCGGAAAAATATAAAGATTTATCGGAAAAACTTTATTATGTTTCAGATTTTATCGATGGGATATCTTTGGAACAGTATGTCGAAACTCATGATATATCCTACGCTGAGGCGATTTCTTTTTACATGGAATTCTTAAAAACAATTGAATGTTGCCATAACAATGGAATAATACACAGAGATATTAAGCCTGATAATATTATGCTGAAACAAGGTAATTTGGATGATTTTGTATTAATTGATTTTGGGCTATCATTCAACTTGGAGGATGATGATGGATGTACCCCAACTAATCAGCAATTAGGAAATCGTTTTTTAATTTTGCCGGAACTTGTAAGCGGAACCAGTCAACAAAAAAGATCATTGGAATCAGATTTAAGCCAGTCAGCAGCAATTCTCCTTTATGTATTAACAGGTGAGATTCCAAATGCATTATTTGACGGAGAAGGAAAACCTCCACATAAACGAGATAATGCAAAGCGAATTATTAGCGAGAAAGTAGAAAATAATACTGTTTTAAAGAGCTTGAATTATTTTTTTGATAAAGCATTTAGTAATAATCTTTCGGAAAGATATCATTCTGCTGGAGATATGAGAAGAGAGATGGCTACACTTAACGAGTCCAGATTTAACATATTAGGAGGTGGCGAAATGAATGATATTATTGCAATTGATGGTAACAGAGGATTAGAAAAATATAGATATAGTGAGTTGATTAGACATCTTAATCCAAGCACAGAATTATGCAATCCGGAGGGGTTGAAACTACCTATTATGACAGATATTCCACAATTGGTAGAGTATGGAATTGCGCTTCCGCCGCAATTACAATCAAAAGTGAAGAACTATTATTTGGGTGGAGACTTTGTTACCGCAGCAAATACGGTATGGATTAGGTCAATGGGATTGCTTAGAAAGAGAGTATTATCTTTAGGTGAAGATTTTGTGGCAGATATGGTGGAAGCAAGTGACATTGACTATGTTAGAAATCTTCCAGCTTATAGATTGATCGATTTGGCACATGAGCTTGGTTTTATTAATAAAGCGGGACAATCAAAGTTACAAAAGGCGAATGAGTTTTATAATTATTTTAATAATGATGAGGCTGATGAATATGAAGAAATGCCACAAGACGAAGCAAATATAATCATTAAAACATGCATTAGCTACATTTTATATAATAATCATGAATCCTTTGGTCTTCAGTTCAATGACTTTAGAGAAAAACTGAAAAGTGGAAGAGTTACTGAATTGTTTGATGACGATAGGGCTATGTTTGCAACATGTCCATATTTTTATTTAAAAACATCAGTAAGATCGTTGTTAAATTTATTTAGGGATTGCGAAGGAATAGAATATGATAATGTTGTTATCAATATGCAAATTATGTTTCCAGCGATATGGGAACGTTTAAAAATTGAGGAGAGACGAGCTCTTGCAGATGCATATACTGATTATATAAATGCTTCTGAACATAAAAAAATAAATGATTTAAATAAAATAATGTTGCAAGTCCATGCATTTGACTATGTTAAAGAGAACGTGCGTTCAAGAACATATATTCAGGTTGCAAACAAGTTACTAGATGTTCATTTTGATGTGAATAATTTCTATAACGAGCCGGGTATAATAAAAAAACTCGAGGATTTGGGTTCTCAAATTCCTACGTTAGCTTTAAAGGAAACAATTACTTCTGTATTGTATGTTAAGTTAGGAAATTCATATGGAACAAGTTGGTCTGCTGAAACGATTGCAGATAGAATATTAGAGCGCCTAACGGAGTCGGAATGGATAACATATTTGGAGAGTTATATGTTAGAAGAGACAAATCTTATCGATTCGATCAACGATTGCAATAAAATGAGAAATCAATGGAAGTCAGTAATTAAAAAATACAATTTGAAGGAATTGACAATTAGTAATCCTCAAATCAAGAGATTGGTTTCAATTGCATAAGTATAATGGGTGTTTAAGATAAAATGTTGCTGTACTGTGCATTCTTTTGGGAGGAACTACAAGTCCTGCGGACATATTATTAGTAACTGCCAAACAGGATCCGCGTTATTAATAAGGTGGAAAACCTGTACTCCTATGTCGGTACGGACAACTTCTGGTAAAGGGCCAGAAGTTCATAAAGCAAATTATACAGGAATCACGTCTAGGCCTCAGGACCAGAAGTGGTCTTTTTCCACACCTACTCACGCAGATACGAAGCCAGGAATGGAAGTTGTAGCTCCGCCAGATTTGGCAGGTGCATTTTAGGTGATGTGGAATTATGATATGCGGGGCGACATAGGAGCCCGTTCCCGTGCCTAAGTTGTAAATGCAACAGGTGATGGATTTCACCCCGGATTATTCAATTCGAAATGCCTCTACGCATAGCAACTGTATCTTGAATGACCTTAAAGCTAGGACAACTGCCCATAAAACGAATACCGATGTCATAAATGAGCTTATGATGATTCCTGATATGAATAGTAATTTTACTAAAACTTCCCACACCGATATGGTGTGTTGAACCTTGAAAATTCAATATTTTAGCCAATAAAAAAGGCATAAACCTGTTCCGTTTGGTATAATGGAATTGACGAAAAACCATCTTTACAAAGGAGATTTATGCCATGTCCAGTATACCACAAAACCATTCCGATGAAAAAGCCTTAGTTGACTGTGTTAAGAGATTTTTTTCTAAACACCATGTTGGCAAGTTTCTTGCCAGATGCAATGGAACGAAAGAAAAATGTGTTTCTCCTGTTTCTCTGCTTTGGTACAAACTCAGCAATATTTTTGTTGGAAGAAGCATGTATATGCAGCAACGGACCAGCTCTTTTAAGGAAGATTTTTCCAAGAACACGTTCTACCGTTTCCTTAATTCTACAAAAACAAACTGGCTTCGTTTCACTTCTCTTCTTGCAGCGGATATCGTAGATCATGACATCAAAAATCTGACGAATGATAGCAGAAAAAATGTTTTCATCATGATCTTTATTGATCAACCAACAAATGACCTGGATTATAAGTTGGTGAATATACTGAAAGACTTGTTCTGTCAATTGAAAAAAAGAATGTATCATGTATAGTTAATACAGCGATAATAGGTGGAAGAGCCTACTAATAAAAAGTCAAGTACTTTTTGAAGAAATTTAAGAATTGAAAAATAGGCACAAGAAATAGGCTGCCCAAAACGGCTAGCTTAGCGGAGGAGATAATCGTTTGATATTTAAAACTCTTCGATTTGAGATTGCTCTAAGTTGCGTAAGCACTCCTTAACCCTGCCATAGTAGATTCGTAAGAATTTATTGGCACCAGCGGTCATGTAAACAAGGTATGGTTTTCCTTCAGCACGTTTTCTATCAAGGAACTGATAGACAGGTTCGTTTACAGGCTTGTTTTTAAGGTATGTGGACATCACTTGAAAAAGGGTCTTCCTAAGCCTTGTAGAACCGTTCTTTGAAGCGCGGTTGCTTCGTTGCATGAATTGTCCAGATTCATTTACACCAGGATCAACACCGGCAAATGCAGTGATAGCTTCTCGATGTGTAAAACGAGATACATCCCCGATTTCAGCAATCAATTGAGGTCCATAGGTTTCACCAACACCATACATGCTCATTACGGTTTCGTATTCGGGCAGTGTAGAAGCAAGCCCATTCATTTCTTTACGAATGATTTCGATGTGTTCCGATACCAAACGCAACTGTTGAATGCTTTGCTGAATAAGGAGTTTGTAAGATTTTTCCTTTGGGAACACTGCAACAAGTTGTTTGGACTCCTCGAATAGTAAGGCTGGCTTATTTTTCTGGTAGTTATAATGATGCTTCTTACAGAATGCTTCATAGCGTTCCGTAAAGGCTTTTAGCCCAATTTTGTGGACACAATCAACATGCCCAAAAGAATAGGCATAATCAACCCATTTTTCACTACCATCGTCTCTAGTGGGGCTGTCGAAGAGTTTGTTCACACCGGGATAAGTATTATCTAGGAGTGAAATAAGATTGGGTTTGGCAGCAACTTTCTGTTTCATGAAGAAAGTGAACTGCGAATTTAGTGTTTTAAGTTGTTCTCTTGTAGTATCCATACTTGAATACTCACGCAGTTCTGCCCAGTTGTCAAGAGCATACTTAGCGATTTTTCTCGCATCAGCGGGATCTGATTTTACTTTACGAAGTGTATTTTGTTTTTGACCCTTAATCAGTTTTGGATTGACGGCAGAGATAAAGATACCTGCTTCAGATAAAGATTTGACAACAGGCTCGTGATAACGACCTGTACATTCAATGACAGCTCTGGTTTCACCCTCCAGAGACTTGAGATAGGTTACAAGGGTGTTCAGCTTATCAGATGTATGTAGGACATCAAAGGGGTTGCGAATAACAACTCATGCGGGCTGAATGATAGTGATGGTGCTTTTGAGTTTAGAAGCTTCAATTCCGACTGCGTTGTACATAAAGGTTTCCTCCATAAGTTGAAATTGTATGGTATTCAGCATTCCTCATTGCTTATTCAATCTCCTGGGGTCTCAATCGGACGTGCACATAGCAGTTCCACCTACATAAATCGAACGGCTGTAATGATAAGCTGGCTGACAGGCTTTTCTGCGGACGCCTAATGGTCCAAGGAGAAATAGGTCAGACCGATACTTATCTATCTTACAGCTTTAGCAACAAGAGGGAAACATCCTAACTGGCTGTTAGGTGGTGTATTCCCTACAACTTATATATTAGGAGGGGGTATCGTACATCTGTTGTGTGCGAGAAAGAGAAATGGGAACATTGGAAGTGGACAAGAGTCTTAAAGCGGCGTTTAAGGAAACGCTGGAACCGCATGGGTTCAAGAAAGTAAAGGGGAGGTATCCGCACTTTGTGAGGATGGCAACGCCCGAGATTATTCAAGTCATCAACTATCGGCTGGAGCAGGCGCTGTCGCCGCAGTTGGAGGAAAAACGATTTGAAGTATACTGTGCGGTCGGCAGTATATACCGCCCGGAGATTAATCTGAACCGGTCTGTGTATGCCAGCATGGACTGGATAAATACTACGCATCTGGATATGTATGTTAAGGCGAAATACAATGGCATACCGGTGTATGAGAATGAACAGCAGGGAGTTGACTATATCATCAAAAAGGGAGATGAAGAATCTCTCAGAGATCAGATTGCGTTTGCCATGACTGGAATAGAGCATTATGTAATTCCGGCATTTGACAAGGTAGTGGATTTAAAGACATGCGTGGATTATTTGGAGTTATATGCTTTTAGTAATTTGTATATCAGCAGAAAAACTGAATGTAATGGGGATGTATTTATTTTGCCGGCAAAGTATCCGAATAAAGAATCCTATAGAGTGAAAGTGCAAAGTGATTTTCATGAGGAAAAAAGAATAGTGATGCAACGTGTTTCAGAAGGGAAAATGACAGAAGAAGAAGGTAAACAGGAACTGCTTTGGTATGAAAGGCGGTTTTGTGACAATATTGAAAGATATGGGAAATTTTTTGAAGATGAAGCAACCAAAAAAGAAGTTTCACAATTAAAGGCAGAGCGTGCAGAAAAAAATTTAAACGCAATACGTGCGATGGGAATCGAAGTGTAAAAGACGGGGGGCAAAAAGAAGGGAGTAAGCATATGAAATTTTATTGCACGGGAAAAGGTCATCTGGTTTCTTGAAAACCGGATGACCTTTTTTGAAAAGCAGAAAGGCTTCTTGTCCTTTCATTAGTATATTCAATTTAAAGTCAACTATAATTATTTATCCTTGTTATCAGCGTCGATCACAGACTGGATCTGCTTCATCAGTGTATCGTAGTTGTCCTGATTGTCGATTCCGCCGAGCATCGGTTCTCCCACAATATTTCCATTTCGATCGACCAAGATTGTGGTAGGAAATGCCATGATGTCGGAGGCATATTTGCCTACGCTAGAATCAGAGTCAACGGAGATATTGCGGTATTTTGCACCCTGGCTGTCAAGAACGGCTGCGGCTTCCTTGATAGCATCTTCGTTTCCGTCAAATGTCTCTGTGTTGATACCTACTACCTCGCCGCCCATCGATTTGATGGCATCATTTAATTCATTAAGCTTGGACAATTCTGCGACACAAGGCTTGCAGCCGGTAAACCAGAAATTAACGACAGTTACTGCATTATTGGAAAACAGGCTTTCGTCAACAGAATTACCGTCAAAATTCTTGCCGGAGAAACTCTTGAAAGGCGTGATTTCTTCGGAACTGTCATTCTGGTCGGTGCTTTCTGATCCTGCGTTTTTATTTTCGATTTCAGCTATCTGCTTTTCAATCTGTCTGATAGTTTCGATATCATTGTTAAGTGTTTTCAGTTCATCATCCGTAAAGGATTCCTTGTTCGATTCTATTATGCCGGCCAGATAATCGGCATAATCTCCGCTTGGATCAGCATCGCTTTTATTCGCCATGCCAAATGCCTTGTTCCATACATCCTGGTGATCTGCAAATATCTGGTTCTCCTGCTGATATAGATCATCCAGCTTTGTGTTGGAATTGTCCACAGCTTCAGTGGTAGATTCTGTCTGGGTTTTTTGTGAATTCTCAGTAGTGGCAGATCCTGATCCGTTACATGCCGTGAGAGATAATGCTGCACAGAGAGTGATAATAGATATTAATGTTTTTTTTGTCTTCATAAATAATTGCTCCTTTAAATAATAATTTAGATAATATTAGTGTGGCTGATTGTTACACGTTGGTTTTGGAAGATTGTTCATGTCCCTTTTGGGAACATGGCTTTCCCATAAATTGATAGTGGATCGCGTCTTTTGGACAGGCCTTCATACATGCTCCGCATCGTATGCATTCCGGATGATTTGGTGTTTTGCATACATCTACATCCATTTTGCATGCCTTTGAACACTTACCGCATCCGACACATTTGCTGCTTTCAACCTTGATACTCATAAGGCTGACCTTGTTGAATAATGAGTAGATTGCGCCGAGAGGACAAATCCATTTACAGAAGGGTCTGTAGAACAGAATACTCAGAACGACAACTGTAATTAAAATAAGGCATTTAAATGAAAACAGCTTTCCGAGTGCAGAGCGTATAGCTGCATTTCCGAGTGAAAGTGGTATAGCACCTTCCAGAACACCTTGTGGACAAATATACTTACAGAAGAACGGGTCTCCCATTCCTATGGAGTTCGTTACAAGCATCGGCAGGAGTATAACGAAAACAACAAGGATGATATATTTCAGGTATCTTAGTGGCTTCAGCCTGGCTGTGGAAAATTTCTTTCCGGGAATTTTGTGAAGCAGATCCTGAAACCATCCAAATGGACACAAAAATCCACATATAAATCTTCCGAGGATCACACCGATTAAAATGAAAAAACCGGTTATGTAGTAAGAAAATTTAAATTTGGACGATCCGACAACCGCCTGAAATGCACCTATGGGACACGCTCCTGTTGCAGCAGGACAGGAATAACAGTTTAGTCCCGGTACGCATACTGTTTTTGCTTTGCCCTGATAGATCTTGCCTTTAAATAAATTGGGGATGTGAATATTGGTAAGCAGCGTGGCTGCTGCCTGTATCCATCCGCGTATTCTGGCTGTTTTTTTTGACAGTGATTTATTCTTATCCAATTCCTACACACTCCAGACATAATTTTATTGCTTTGCTGAGCACGGCAGCCGCTTCACCTCTGACTGCACCATAGCTGATCATTGCTATACCCGTGATGAGTAAAATGATCTGAGATATTTTCCCGTACTTCAAGATATTGTAGCTCCTTTCATGATTGTGTTTGTTGACCAGCTGACTTTGGTATTATACAATAGCTGTTGTAAAATTTTTGTTAAGAAGGATTTTTGTTAAGAAACAGGTGACAGTTTTGAGATTATTGATAGTTGAAGATGAGAAACAGATATGTGATATGATTGCGAAAAGTCTGTATGATGTCGGGTATGAGGTGGATACCTGTTATGACGGAGAAGAGGCTCTTGAATGCATTCTGTCAGAGGAATATGATCTGATCGTTCTGGATCTGAATCTGCCAGGTGTGGATGGAATGGAGATTTTAAAGGAACTCAGACAGAGAAATGAGGAGACAAAGGTTCTTATATTATCTGCAAGGGGACAGATCGCGGATAAGGTTGAAGGGCTGGATGCAGGGGCAAATGATTATATGGAAAAGCCATTTCATTTGCAGGAGCTTGAGGCACGTATCAGAAGCCTTACAAGAAGAAAATTTGTACAGAAGGATGTATGTCTGGAAAGCGGCGGGATAAAGTTTGATACGATAAAACGTGAGGCATACGCAAAAGGAGAGAAGGTTCCCCTTACAAGAAAAGAAAATGGAATCCTGGAATATCTGCTTCTTAATCTGGGCAGACCGGTAAGCCAGGAAGAATTGATGGAGCATGTCTGGGATGCTTCGGTTGACAGCTTCAGTGGAGCAATCAGAGTACATATGTCTTCGCTGAGAAGAAAGCTTAAGGCAGTGCTTGGATATGATCCGATTTTGAACAAGGTGGGAGAAGGCTATAAAATACGAGAGGAGTCCGACAGATGAAAAGAATGTCGCTGCAGTGGAGGCTTACCTGTATAATCACATTATATATTGCGCTTATATGTGGATGCCTTACTTTACTTGTCTATAAAAATGGCGTGTATTATATTGATTCTCTGCAAGAAACCGTTGATGCCCAGGGAGATGATAATGGGAGCGGTACTGATGAAATATATATCAGCATTCCGGAGGATAAGTGGGATGAGTTTGCAAATGATTTTTCTGTTAAGGTGTACAATAATAAGGCAGATTACAAGAAAAACAGCCTGATAATTTCTGCCTTGCTGGCCCTGCTTGGCGGAGTAGCTACATATTTTATAAGTGGGCATGCACTAAAGCCTATCAGTGAATTTTCTGATAAAATTGAAGAGGTACAGGCACAGAATCTGGCGGATTCACGAATAGAAGAAAACAGTGTTAAAGAACTGAACCAGCTCAGCGTTTCATATAACAAGATGCTTGAACGCCTCTCGGATGCATTTGAGATACAGAGACAGTTTACTGCAAATGCAGCACATGAGCTCAGAACTCCACTGTCTTTAATGCAGATACAGCTTGATTCATATAATTCTTCCCGGCATCCGGGAGATGACGAAGTTACTCTGCAGACGATAAAGATGGTCACTGAACAGAATGAGAGACTCAGCAAAATGGTAAAGACACTTCTTGATATGAGTGAGCTTCAAACTGTGAGCCGGGATGATAAAATAATGGTCGACGCGCTTGTTGATGAGGTATTGGCGGATCTGGAACCTCTTGCACAGGAAAAGGATATAGAACTTATTGGAGAATGTACGGATGTAACGATGATAGGAAGTGACATCCTTATTTACAGGATGTTATACAATCTTGTTGAGAATGCTATAAAATATAACCGCACAGGAGGACGGGTTACAGTGACAGCGCGTCAGAAGGAAAAACACGTTTACCTGTCAGTAGAGGATACCGGAAATGGTATCCCGGAAGAACTGAAGGATCGCGTGTTTGAACCTTTCTTTCGCGTGGATAAATCCAGAAGCCGTGAGCTTGGCGGCGTAGGACTGGGACTTGCTCTTGTCCGCGAGATCGTGATAGTGCATGATGGCAATATTGCAGTTAAGTCTAATCCGTCTGGAGGAACGATTTTTGAAGTCGTTTTATAAAGTGAGCATTACAGCCGTTACATATAACAGACTTACCCACTTACTTTCCGGTAACAGCATATTGGCTGTCATACATAGCCTTAAGATTTTCGTTGGAATTGAATTTTTCTCCTATGCAGAATTCTTCAGACCATGTCATGTAGTATGCCCATGGAGTGTGTGACTTCTCCAGAAGATGTATATCCGGTATATATCCAACTTCGGTAAGGGCGGCAACCTTGTTCGGAGAGGTAGCTTCTACAAGCTTTGTGTATTCTTCACTGTAATCGGTTGCTGTGTATTCCGGCAGATATATGTCCATGGAGACAATATCAACGAAGTCATCTCCAGGGTATACGCCTTTTGTAGGACAGTTCCATACCCATATAAGGTTGTTGATGTTCAATACATTTGTATAGTAGTCGAACATGAGTCTGTAAAGCTTTGCCGCAACAGCAGGGCCTTTTGCACCCCACCAGAACCAGGTTCCCTCTGATTCGTGGAAAGGTCTCCACAGAACAGGGATATCTTCAAGCTGGAATCTCCGGAGCTCCTTTGCAATGATGTCCATATCGTGGTAGAAAGCATCACGTTCTCTTGTGCCTGGAATGAGCACCTTTTCAGCGTCGAAGTCAGTGTGCTCTGTGTAGAAACTCTTGTCACGACCTCCAACCGGAGAGAACCAGTGAAATGTGAAAGTGACAATGCCGTTTGTTTTCTTTGCCCATTCGAGAGCGGTGTCAAGGGTATTCTGATTTTCATATACCTCTGTGAGACATTCTGCGGATGCATCATTATAGTTTATGTTTGGCGAGTATCCAAGCAGCTCGAAACCTCTGAGTGCCGGACATTTGCCTGTCTGTTCGTATATATAGTCAATCTCCTCCATAGGATTGGTCTGTGTGTGCTGACCTGTTACTATCTTTTTACCGGCAATCTCCGATAAATAATCCAGCAGATTCTGTGCTGAATGCGATATGTGCTTGTTTGCTGCTTTCTGCATCTTATTTTCTCCTTCATTAGTATGTGTTTGATATGTTTTTATCATATACAAATAAATGTAATAATTGTATTATATAAAGAGCAAAAAATTGTATAAACCTATCATGATACAACTTGGATCGTAGGGGGAGATTGCTATGGAAATGTTTGAGTACATTGATGAGATGAAACAGCCATATGATATATTTTACACAGATTGGGTGCATTCTGAATTGCACTGGCACTATTACAGTGAGATACTTTATATAGCCAGCGGATCTATCCGGGTGATCTGCAATGATGGAGAGACGGTTCTCAGAAAAGGGGATATGTGCTATCTATATCCGCTGCAGCTCCACAGTATAAAGGCGGATAAGACCTGTAAGGAGCCGGTGAAGTATGCGGTCATAAAGTTTAATATGTATACACTGGGCATTCCCCAGACTTATATAAGGAAAATGTATGATTGCTTTGTATACAGGACGGAGACTACAGATTTCTGTATGGTTATAAGGTCTGAAAAACTAAAAGAAAGTATGGCAGATATTGTTCAGGATATATTTGAGGAGTATACGGAAAAGCGGGAGATGTACATGCTTGCGGTTCAGTCTGGGATATATAAGCTGCTCATCATCATGGCAAGACAAATGAAAACAAATGGAGATTTTAAGCATAAGAGGTCGGATGGTGATGTGTATTTCAATCACATACTGGAATATATAGATGCGCATTCGTCAGAACAGATAGAGGTTCAAGATCTGGCAGAAATGTGCAGTATGAGTTATTCACACTTTGCCAGATCATTTAAGGCTCGTTATGGAAGATCGTGTAAGGAATACATATTGTATATAAGGCTCAACAAGGCGCAGAACATGCTGCTGTATTCGGATTATTCCATGGAATATATCGCTCAGGAAAATGGTTTTTCGGACAGCAGTTATTTTATCCGTGTGTATAAAAAGTGGAGGGGAATCACTCCGAAACAGGAAAGGATGCAGAACAGACTTTAGTATCCCAATAGGGTGCAAATGAAACAGACTCACATGTGATCGAGACACAAGTGAGTCTGTTCATAAACCGATTATATTGTTGCCGTTGCGGACTTTGCACGGCTGATTTTATTTCCCCCGAATTTTCGTCTCAGCTGTTTCATAACCCACAGGTACGCAGGTATCAGGAAGAGATCAGCACATACCCATGCAAGCGGACTTCCTAGTGATACGCAGATGAAACCGAAATGAGGCACCAGCACGAAACCGGCAACAGAACGGGCAATCATCTCACATATGCCTGCAAGTATGGCGAAAGTCGAGTATCCAAGCCCCTGTATCATGAATCTTACGATATTCACAAGAGCCAGGAATATGTAGAATGCGGCGTTGATAACTACGAATTCATATATGTAGCCGATAAGCTCAATCTGTTCCTTCTTTACAAAGAGAAGTGCAAGCTGCTTTCCGAATACGATGGAGAAAGCCAGAGCCACGAGGGCATATATGATTCCCATCTTGATACAGGCTTTAAGTCCCTGATCAACACGGTCAAGACGTCTGGCACCAACATTCTGACCTCCGTATGTTGCCATGGTGGAGCCCATTGCATCGAAAGGACAGCACATGAACATGGAAATCTTGCTTCCTGCTGATACGGCTGCAACATATGTTGAACCCATATCATTGACTGCGGTCTGAAGAATGACACTGCCTATGGCGGTTATGCTGTACTGCAGGCCCATAGGCAGACCCATACCGCAGAGCTTAAGGCAGTGGCGCATGCTGAATGTCCAATCCTCTTTACTGAATTCAAGATACTTCAGTTTCTTTGTCATGTATATCGTACATATGATTCCTGACACTGCCTGTGAAGCTACTGTGGCAACTGCAGCTCCGGCGACGCCCATAGGAACAACAAGTATAAGATCAAGTATTATGTTGACAATTGATGAACCCACAAGGAATATGACAGGTGTGATACTGTCTCCGAGTGATCTCAGTATCCCGGCGGTCAGGTTGTAGAGGAAGGTTGCCGGAATGCCCAGGAATATTATAAATATGTATATATATGCATCATCGATGATATTCGAAGGTGTTCTGAGAGCCTTGAGTATCTGCATGGTAAAGATACTTACTGCCACTGTTATAACAGCAGCCAGTGCAACGGATGACCATATACTGTTGATTATATAAGCCTTAAGAGCCTTGAAATCCTTCGCACCGTAAGCCTGGGCAACAGGAATTGCAAAACCATTGCAGATACCGATACAGAATCCAAGTATCATGAAGTTGATGCTTCCGGTGGAACCCACAGCCGCCAGTGCGTCAGTTCCAAGCTTCTGCCCGACTATGACAGAATCTACCATATTATAAAACTGCTGAAATATCAGACCGAAGAGAAGGGGCAGACCAAAGTTCAATATAAGCTTTGAAGGCTTTCCTTCAGTGAGGTCTTTTGTGCCACTGATGCGCGCAATAAAATTCTTCATGTGATTCACCTCTCAAAAATCTAGTTGTTTGTTTATAAATTGCTTGTTTTCACGATATCGTGTGTTTGCTAGTTAATCACCTTTTAATGATTTTATATATGGAAAAAAGGTGATTAAACGTGGTAAAATGTAAACACTTTTGTAATGCTGGAAACTTGATATATATTAGTCTCTGAACTAATATAAGTATAGTCGTAAAAGTGATGAAAAAAGAGAAAATAATTGTGCATAAAGCGCATGGATACAAACCAGGGTAATGTCGATAACGATAATGACCTGGCGGGGGATATGGAATGAGCAGAGATAGCGATAAAAAAAATAATAAAAAAAAGAACGATAAAAAGATTGGCAAGAATAATAAAACGGGCAGAGAAGAAATCAGAAATATAAATAGTATGAACGGTGGCACAGCAAAATCTTACAGGCAGAAAGTTCTTGTGAATCAGGCAGGAAAGCTAGTGGATGAGCTTGAGCGGGCGAGACGAGAGGAGCAGGAGTCCCAGATTGATGGAATAATCAGACAGAAGGTTATCAAGAGAAAGAATACCAGGGCTGCCTATCGTATTGTGGGAATAGTATTTATACTGATTGGAATCGCGTGTATGTGGTGGGCCATGGGAGGTCACTACAGGTTTTTGAAGGCGGCGGTTTCTATAGCAGCCATGGCATATGGGTTTTATATCGTAAGGGCGTCATTCAGGAGTGCAGCATATGATGCTACATATCTGTTTGGACAGGACAGGATAACGATACTTCAAAAGTGTGGAAGTAAGATCATACCATATGAAGCAGTGACGGGTTATACAATGATAGAACCAGATCCTGAGATGAAGTATTATATTTTAAAGTTCGACAGGGGGAAGGAGAGTTATGTAGTGCCGTTTGCCGGGGCGAAGGCAAAATGTGAATCAGTGTACAATATTTTCAGAGAGAAGGTAAGAACAGATGAAAAAGAAAATTCTTGAAAAACTCCAAAGTACGGATGGTTTTGTATCAGGACAGGAATTGTGTGAGCTGCTGGGTGTGTCAAGAACCGCAGTGTGGAAAAATATACAGGCTCTGAAAAATGATGGATATGTCATAGAAGGAGTTAATAATAAAGGCTATAGGTTGGTTAGTGCTCCTGATGTCATGTCTGAGGAAAATATATCGAGGCACCTCAACACGAAGACATTTGCAAGAAAACTCTACTACTATGATGAAACTGATTCAACAAACACCCGCGCTAAGATTGTTGGTGAGACGGATCCTGTACACGGCGCATTATTTGTTGCAAATGAGCAGACGGCAGGAAAAGGCCGGAGGGGACATAGCTGGAATTCAGATAAGGGAACAACGATATCCATGTCGTATCTGCTAAAACCGGATATAGATATCTCGTGCGTATCCAGGATAACTCTGGTGTCGGCGGTTGCACTTGCAAGAGCATTCGGCAAAGTGGATGGTGTCAAGCCTCAGATAAAGTGGCCCAACGACGTACTTTCAGATGGAAAGAAGCTTGTCGGAATACTTACAGAGATGAGTTCAGAGGGAACTGATATTAGTTATGTTGTCGTGGGAATTGGTATAAATGTATATAACCAGAGTTTCCCGGAGGACATTGCGGACAAGGCGACATCAATTCTTCTGGAGAACGGCAAGGGATGTGACAGGTCATGGTTCATAGCGCAGGTGTCAAATGAGTTTGAAAAACTATATGATGAGTTTGTAAAAAATAAAGATCTGGGATTTCTTGTTGATGAATACAACAGTTATCTTGTGAACAAGGATAAGCAGGTATATGTCATAGAGGGAGATCAGAAAACTGAGTATACAGCCTTGGGACTTTCCCCGGATGGCGGACTTCTTGTCAGGGGTGCTGATGGAGCTGTGCGCGATATAATATCAGGTGAAGTATCCGTCAGAGGCATATATGGATATGTATGATATATGATAAAGTATAATGTGTATGAACAAAGTCCATATCTGTTTGTGATGACAAGCTGCGGATCGTGTATTGGAGATAAAAAGTCATTTGCATGTCAGCATATGGGGCTTAATAATATTAATAAATGGCAGGCATGATTCAAAAAAACTAGAAATATAGCCCCTTATGGTTTATAATCGGCAGTGGGTATATAACATAACTTAGAAAATTCAAAGAACTATAAAAACATTCAAAAATAAAATTCAAAAAAGAAATATAAAAATGGAGGACATAAACATGGAAAAGATTCAGATGACCACACCACTTGTAGAGATGGATGGAGATGAGATGACCAGAATTCTCTGGCAGTATATCAAGGATGAGCTTATCTATCCATTTATCGATCTCAAGTCAGAGTACTATGACCTTGGACTTGTACATAGAAATGAGACAGATGACAAGGTAACATTTGACTCAGCATATGCAACACAGAAGTATGGTGTAGCTGTAAAGTGTGCAACCATCACACCTAATGCAGCAAGAGTTAAGGAGTACAATCTCAAGGAGATGTGGAAGAGCCCTAACGGAACTATCAGAGCAATTCTCGATGGTACAGTATTCAGAGCACCTATCGTTGTAAAGGGAATCGAGCCATGTGTTAAGAACTGGAAGAAGCCTATCACCATCGCAAGACATGCATATGGTGACGTGTACAAGAGTGTAGAGATCGATGTTCCAGGTCCTGGAACTGCAGAGCTTGTATTCACAGGCGATGACGGACAGGTTATAAAGGAGACTATCCATAAGTTTGATGGCCCTGGTGTTCTTCAGGGACAGCACAACGTGGACAAGTCTATTGAGAGCTTTGCAAGAAGCTGTTTCAAGTATGCGCTTGATACCAAGCAGACACTGTGGTTTGCCACAAAGGATACCATATCAAAGAAGTATGACCATACATTCAAGGATATCTTCCAGGAGATATTTGATGCGGAGTATAAGGAGCAGTTCGATGCAGCAGGTATCGAGTACTTCTACACACTTATAGATGATGCGGTTGCCCGCGTTATGAAGAGTGAAGGTGGTTACATCTGGGCATGTAAGAATTATGATGGAGATGTAATGAGTGACATGATCTCATCAGCATTTGGTTCACTTGCCATGATGACATCAGTTCTCGTATCCCCTGATGGAAAGTATGAGTACGAGGCTGCCCATGGAACAGTTATGAGACATTACTACAAGCACCTTGCAGGCGAGGAGACATCTACAAACTCAGTTGCAACTATCTTCGCATGGTCAGGAGCACTCAGAAAGCGTGGAGAGCTTGACGGAATCCAGGCACTTCAGGATTTCGCAGATAAGCTTGAGGCAGCAACCATCAAGACTATCGAGGATGGTAAGATGACAAAGGATCTGGCTCTCATCACAACACTTGAGAACCCTACAGTCCTCAACAGTGAGAATTTTATCAAGGCTATCAGAGAGACACTTGAGGGAATGCTTTAAAAAGTGATTCAAGATAATAAAAGCATTGAGAATATATAAAGAAAGAAGCATATCACCTTTATTCAGACAATGGATAAAGGTGATATTTTTATACCATTGTGAAAATCGCAGCGTTAGGTTAAAATAACTTATATCTGAGTGTAGCGCATAAGATGATGAGGAGTTGTATTTATGAGAATTGAGCATGTTGCCATGTATGTGAATGACCTTGAAGGGGCGAAGAGTTTTTTTGAGAGATATCTGGGGGCATCGGCAAACAAGGGGTATCACAATAAAATGACGGGCTTTCGTTCGTATTTCCTCACATTTGACGATGGTGCAAGGCTTGAGATAATGAACAGACTTGGAATGGATGATCCTAAAAAAACGCTTAATAGAACAGGATTGATACATATAGCGTTCAGCGTGGGCAGCAAGGAAAAGGTGGATGAACTTACCAGGCTGCTTGAGTCTGATGGCTACGAGGTGATAAGCGGACCGAGAACGACAGGTGATGGCTACTATGAGAGTTGTGTAGTTTCTATAGAAGAAAATCAGATAGAGATTACGGTATAGAATTAAAATGTAGTAGATAGATAAAAATCATAGTATGTGGAAATTCAAACATAGATTTCATTATAGGAGGTATAAGACAATGGACAATCAGGTATTAGAGGTAATAAGGAAGAGAAGTTCGGCTAGAGCGTATAGTGATGAAGAGATTACGAAGGAGCAGCTTGAGAAGATCATAGAGGCTGGACTTCAGGGACCTACAGGTATGAATAAGAAAGAGATACATTTTACAGTAGTCAAGGGTGATGCACCAATTCTGGAAGAACTTGATGCGGAAAAGAGGGCACTTCGAGGACAGGATAAGCAGCCACATAATTTCTATTATGAGGCGCCTGTTTTGATATTCTTGAGCGCAGAGGATGATTACAGATGGAGCAAGGTGGATTCAGGAATCGCAGTTCAGAATATGGCTATAGCGGCAGAGAGCATGGGACTTGGCAACTTGATCATAGGTTGTGTGTATGATGCTCTTCACGGGGAAAAGAAGTCATATTTTGATAAGGCACTTGCTATACCAGAAGGGTATTCATTTCAGATAGCGCTTGCAGTTGGACATAAGACCGATAACAAGACACCTCATGATTACGATGAGTCTGTTCAGGTAAGTTATTTGTAGTTTGTCGCTAAAGGTTCATTAGGTGGCAGGGTATAATGAAGTGGTTATCACGCCCAAGAGTGGTTACATATTGTGTATTGTAGGAGATGAGATAAGGAAGTATACAGGGAGGATATAGTATATGGGTAAACTTGTAATGGGGTATTGGGACTGCCCTTATTGTAGTACAAAACATATAGAAGGAACGAGTCGTGAGTGTCCATCCTGCGGAAAGCCGAGAGGACAGGAAGTTAAGTTCTATATGGATGGAGTGAGGTATTTGTCCGCGGAGGAGAGTCGGACAAAGGGAAAAGGTGCCGACTGGTTATGCGATCATTGCGGTAATTACAATTCTGCTCTTAACACACGGTGTAGCAGCTGTGGCGCTGAACGAGGTTCAAATGATAAAGCTTATTTTGATGTCAGGAAAGAACAGGATGCAAAGAATGCCAGAAGTGCATCCGGAACAGGAACAGCTGCCGGAGGACAAAACAGCGGGCAGGGGGTTAGCAAACGGAGCCGTTCATTTGGAGCATGGAAGATAGTACTGATCGGCATGTTTGTGATAGCGGCGATAATCGGACTTACAGCGATCATAGCCATGCCGAAGAAGAGAACAGTAACAGTCAAGGATATGTCGTGGAAGACCAGTGTTGATGTGGAGAAATATCTTCTGTGTGATGAAGATGACTGGGAACTCCCAGAGGGCGCTACGCTAAAGACCACGAAACAGGAGGTTCATCATACAGAACAGGAATATGTGGGTGAGCGCGAGGAGACCTATGATTCATATGAAGTGATAGGTTCCCATGTGGAGTACAGCTATGAGGACAATGGCGATGGAACATTTTCCGAGGTGGCAAATGACGTGGATGATTACGGATATGTGACGAGAACGAGGTCTGTCCCTGTGTACAGAGATAAGCCGATATACAAGACGAAGTATTATTATACAATATGGAGGTGGAAGTACGACAGGACGGAGACTGCGGAGGGCGGTGGAAAGACACCGGAATACCCAGATCCCCAGCTCACAGACAAGGAGAGGCTAGGGGAAAAATCAGTTGAATATGAAGTCACATGTGAAGTGAAGAATAAGGAAAAGACATATAAAGTTAAAGAGGCTATATATGACAAACTTGATATTGGAGAGACATATAATGTCAAGGCTGACTCTGAGGAGATAGTGAGTATCATAGAGTAGAGACATGAGAATACGGAGACGGTCGAAAGTTATAGTGTAAGTGATAGGTACGAATAAATATAAATAAATATTATCCCGGACGGATAAGACATAATGTAGCTCACTGTTTTGAGCAAAATGTCGAATCCGCCCGGGATTTTTATAATTAAAATGAATAACATCGATGTTTGTTGAATACCATGTATTTGAGACGAAAAAGTTAAGGCGGACATTGAATGAGAGGGAACCTTGATAGGAGAATGGAATTTCGTACTGTACAGCTCATGGCAGCTGCAGTTTCAGTGATTTTAGTGCTTTGCGTGACGACTGGAATTATAGGAGCATTTGGGAAGACTGATGATGGAAGTTATGTACTGCAGGACAGATCAACCGCAGAACTTATGGGTGATTTCGGAGTGATATGTTTTGATACATTGAATGTGCAGACACATTTGCACAGCAATTTTATAACAAAGACGCTAAATGCAAATTCCAACTCGGGACTCAGAAATTCTTACGGGGTGTATGAGGAGTTCTATTTTGAGGACGCTGAGAATATGAATGGCTGTGTGTCGGATGTGGATACTGATATGCTGTATACAGGCGCAGCCATTAGAAGAGCAGAGGATGGCAGTGTTTATATAATTATGAACAACGGCTCTGAGATAAAGCTTGACAGACCTGCAAATGTTAAGACTGATGCGGAGCTTGCTGAGAAGGGAGAATACTCAAAGTATGCCGATATGTCTGACATACAGAGAAGATTTATTGAATACAGTCTGGAACTTAGAGCGTATGCTGATACAGAGGAAACTGTGGATATAGATCTGGATGGAGATATAAATAACAGACGAATTGCGGTAAATGGCGATGGTATGCATGTTGTGTCGCTGGACTACAACGAACTGTCGGCAAATACCAATCCGATTTATTTTGAGTTCCCGGATTGTGATGGGGATACCGTTCTTCTCATGAACATTGATCTGAGTGGTGCGCAGGATGTAGTGTTTGGGGATATGATATTGGGCAGCAAAAATGACGCGAAGGCAAATGACAATGGAAACTATTTTAATGCCTGCAACAGGATGTATTTTAACTTTTATGACAGCTCTGCTGCAGATGGACAGTTCAGCGGTAGTATTACATTTGCAGGTCGAGGATTTGGAACTGTGATGGCACCAAAGGCATCAGTAAATCTCGGACATAACTGGGATGGATGCGTGGTGAGTGAGATATTCTCAAACAGCGGAGAGTTCCACAGAGTGCCGGGAACTGATTTCCCAAAAGAAGAACCGACAACTGAGAGCACGACGACGGAAGACACAACGGAGGACACAACGACGGAGGATACGACAACAGAGGATACAACGACGGAGGACACAACAACGGAAGGCACAACAACGGAGGACACAACGACGGAGGATACGACAACAGAGGACACAACGACGGAAGACACAACAACGGAAGACACAACGACGGAAGACACAGCAACGGAGGATACAACGACGGAGGATACGACAACAGAGGACACAACGACGGAAGGTACGACGACGGAAGACACAACAACGGAAGACACAACAACGGAAGATACGACCACAGAGGACACGACCACAGAAGATACGACAACCGAGGATACCACAACAGAGGACACGACAACAGAAGACACAACGACAGAAAACACAACTGGCACGACCACGGAGTTGACAACGACAGAGGAGACGACAACGGAACATACCACATGGAGCACCACTGGCACAACAGTGACAATGATAACGACGCGCAGCACTCCGCCAGGCAGACATCCCGATACCGGTGACAGGCTTCCCTTAAAGGAGATAACTGGTGTGATAGTACTTGCACTTATGGGAAGTGCGGGGATAGTGATATATAAAAAAGTAAAAAAATAAATATATACTATTGAAAACAATATATTAGTTTGCTAAACTATGCTCAAAGCATATATTCTTGTATTCAATCAGCGAAGGCTGCATCTAAGAATCTTTAGTCAATTCAATGAATTCTATGCTTTTAAATACCATATTTTATTTTTGCATAGTGCATTGGAGAGGTTAAAGGATATTTGCCACTGTTTCTTGATAAGGTTCTTTGATGTACTGTAGAAAGGAGAACTTATGAAGAAACTTGAAGACATGAATTTAGTGGATGATTTTTTGATGACGAGTCTCATATGTCATCAGGAGTATGGAGATCGTTCGGTGAGGTATATGCTTGAGTGCATATTGAATCGCCGTTTTGGCAAGCTGACTGTTGTGCCGCAACGAGTTATGTGCGGTGCAGATCCGGAAAAACATGGCATTAGAATGGATGTGTATATTGATGAGAATGATGGAGAGATAATTGATATCGAGCCGGATCAGAATGACGGCAAGGCTGACGTAAAAGCTGTGCCAAGGCGAAACAGATTTTATCATGCGAAGATTGATTCAGCAAATTTGGCTGCTGGAGACGATTATAGCAATTTAAGGAATGTTGTTGTTATATTTATAACAACATATGATCCATTTGGACTTGACAGGATGGTTTATACGGTGAAAAATAAGTGTATAGAAGAATCGGATATGCCGTATGATGATGGGGCTGTGTCGTTATTTTTGTACACAAAGGGGAAAAAAGGAAATCCACCGGAGGAACTTCAGAGTTTGTTGCATTATATGGAAAATTCGATAGAAGAAAATGCTGGTACAGATTCACTTAAGGTCTTTCATCATATGGTGACTGCTGTGAAGAATGATGGAGAGGTAGGTCTTGCGTATATGAAGAGTGTTGAGATAGAAAAAAGGATACGAGAAGAAGGAAGAGAAGAAGGAAGAGAAGAAGGACACAGGGATGGGGTACGTATTGGACGTATTCAGGAGATAGTAAGACTAAGTAGAAGATTCAATAAAAGCGATGAAGAAATAATACAGATACTGCTGGAAGAGACAGGGCTTGGAGAAGAACAGGCAAGAGATGCACTTAAAAAGTACAGTTAGGTTATGTGAATCGTAAAGTTATAGCAGATTTTTTTAGCACCGTCATGTATACAGTAATATGTTACATGGCGGTGTTTATGTATAGGTGGCTAAAGCTACTCTCAGTCTTGCATAATATGTTCGAATGTGATATATTTTAAAGGAATTTTGTGGTACAAAATACCATGGCAGGAGAATGTGTTTACATTATTTGACACAGAATAATAAAAAGGCACATTCTTTATTTTTGCTCATAAAAGATAGGAGAACAATAACATGACGATAACTGATGAAACTATTGATTATGTTGGAATCCTTGCAAAGCTTGAGCTTTCTCAGGAGGAGAAGGAGCAGGCAAAGAAGGATATGTCAGACATGCTTGATTATGTCAGCAAATTAAATGAACTTAATACAGATGGTGTGGAGGCCATGAGCCATACATTCCCATACAATAATGTGTTCCGCGAGGACGTAGTCACAAATAACGACGACAGAGAGAACATGCTGAAGAATGCACCGGAGCAGAAAGACGGCTGCTACAAGGTGCCAAAGACATTTGACTAGGAGGTAAGCTGAAGTGAATTTAATGGGTATGACAGCTGTAGAGCTGGGAAAAGCTATTAAAGACGGACAGGTAAGCGTTGTTCAGGCGACACAGGCTTGTCTTGACAGCATAGAGGCTTGTGAGAAGGACTACAACAGTTTTGTCACAGTTGACCGTGAGGGAGCACTTGCCCAGGCGGAGGAAGTGCAGAAGAAGATAGATGCAGGAGAGCTGAGCGGTCCTCTTGCAGGAGTTCCAATTGCGATAAAGGACAATATGTGTCAGGCTGGTGTTCAGACAAGCTGTTCATCAAAGATACTTTCAAATTTTGTCCCGACATATACAGCCGAGGCAGTGGTGAAGCTCCAGGAGGCAGGGGCAGTCATCGTTGGACATACCAACATGGATGAGTTTGCCATGGGAAGCACAACGGAGACATCGTACTTTGGAGAGACAAGAAATCCATGGGATATAAACAGGGTTCCGGGCGGCTCATCAGGTGGTTCAGCGGCAGCAGTTGCCGGAGAGGAGGTTCCATGTGCCCTCGGTTCAGACACCGGTGGGTCAATCAGGCAGCCTGCATCATTCTGTGGTGTCACAGGAATAAAGCCAACCTATGGAAGAGTTTCAAGATACGGACTCATAGCATACGGTTCATCACTTGACCAGATAGGACCTCTCGCAAAGAATGTTGAGGACTGTGCAACTATCCTTGAGGTCATATCACAGTATGACAAGAAAGACTCAACATCAGTGAACAGAGATGACAATGATTTTACAAGCGCTCTGGTGGATGATGTAAAGGGACTTAAGATCGGACTCCCACGAGATTACTTCACAGAGGGACTTGAGCCTGAGATAAAGGAAGCTGTATACGGTGTAGCTGAAGCTCTTAAGGCAAAAGGCGCAATAGTTGAGGAGTTTGATCTTGGCATGGTTGAGTATGCGATTCCGGCATACTACATCATAGCATCGGCGGAAGCAAGCTCAAACCTTGAGAGATTCGATGGTGTAAAGTACGGCTACAGAACATCAGAGTACACCGATCTTCACAACATGTACAAGAAGAGTCGTTCAGAGGGATTTGGTCCTGAGGTAAAGAGAAGAATCATGCTCGGTTCATTTGTGCTGAGTTCAGGATATTATGATGCATATTACGTTAAAGCACTTAAGGCAAAGGCGCTCATCAAACAGGCATATGACAAGGCGTTTGAGAAGTATGATATCATCCTTGGACCTGTTGCACCTACAACAGCTCTGAAGATGGGAGAGTCACTCTCAGATCCTATTAAGATGTATCTGGGTGATGTGTACACCGTTCCTGTAAACCTTGCGGGACTTCCTGGAATATCACTTCCATGTGGAACAGATAAGGACGGAATGCCGATCGGAGTACAGATGGTAGGAAATGCATTTGAGGAGAAGACTATTATAAGAGCAGCTTATGCATTTGAGAAGACCAGAGAATACAAGAGACCTGCACAGGTTTCAGAAAGGGGGCTGTAAGAGATGGCAAAGACATATGAGACAGTCATCGGACTTGAGGTCCATGTAGAGCTAGCGACCAAGACAAAGATATTCTGTGGCTGCAGCACAGCATTTGGAGGAGCTCCTAATACACATACGTGTCCGGTATGTACCGGAATGCCGGGTTCACTTCCAGTACTAAATAAGGAAGTTGTAAATAAGGCGATCGCAGTTGGTCTTGCGACAAACTGTAAGATCACACAGAACTGTAAGTTTGACAGAAAGAATTATTTCTATCCGGATAACCCACAAAACTATCAGATATCACAGCTTTACTACCCAATATGCAGGGATGGTAAGGTAGAGATAGAGGTGGACGGTGTCAAGAAATATGTGAGAATCCATGAGATACATATGGAGGAGGACGCAGGTAAGCTTGTCCATGATCCATATACAGACAGCTCACTTGTTGATTTCAACCGTTCAGGTGTTCCGCTTATAGAGATAGTATCTGAGCCTGACATGAGATCTGCGGAGGATGTAATAGCATATCTTGAAAAGCTCAGGGAGACGATACAGTATCTCGGTGCTTCAGATTGTAAGCTTAATGAGGGATCAATGCGTGCTGACGTCAATCTTTCTGTCAGAGAGGTTGGCTCGGAGGAGTTTGGTACACGTACAGAGACAAAGAACCTGAACTCATTCAAGGCCATCGCCAGAGCCATAGAGAATGAGAGAGAGAGACAGATCGATCTCATCGAGTCCGGTGAGAAGGTTGTTCAGGAGACAAGAAGGTGGGATGATACAAAAGAGTATTCATATCCGATGAGATCCAAGGAGGATGCACAGGATTACAGATATTTCCCTGATCCTGATCTCGTACCAATCCACATCAGTGATGAGTGGCTGCAGCAGGTAAGGGATGCACAGCCTGAGTTCAGAGATGCAAAAAAGATAAGATACAAAGAGGAATATGCAATTCCTGATTATGATATAGATATAATCACAGCATCAAAGAAGATGGCAGATCTGTTTGAGGATGCCATCGCACTGGGATCGCCGGCAAAGAAGGTGTCCAACTGGCTTATGGGAGAGACCATGAGACTGATGAAAGAGAACATTGTTGATGCGGAAGACCTGAAGTTTTCAGCGGAGAATCTTGCAAAGCTAATCAAGCTCGTGGATGACAGGGTTATCAACGGCGGTGTGGCAAAGGAAGTGTTCGAGAAGGTATTTGCTGAGAATATTGATCCTGAGAAGTATGTAAAGGATAACGGACTTGCGACAGTTCAGGATGACAATGCCCTTAAAGAGGCATGCCAGGCAGCCATAGATAACAATCCGAAGGCTGTAGAGGATTACAGGGGTGGCAAGGAGAAGGCTCTCGGAGCACTTGTCGGTCAGGTTATGAAAGCTATGAAGGGTAAAGCAGATCCTGGATCTGTTAACAAGATGCTTAGGGAGATGCTTTAATATGGAAGAAAACAGAAGAGTGAGAAAGAGGGATAGGTATAAACGTCTCATAACAGTGGGTGAGGCTTGCGTACTCATTGCTGTGGAGCTGGTGCTGTTTGGACTCATGTGGTACCGGTACTATGAGGTAACGCTTACGCTTCCGTTCTGGAGAAGAGGAAACTGGGCGGTTATCGGAATGTATGGAATCATCATCATACTTTTCACCAAGCTTTATGGTGGTTACAGAGTTGGCTTTTTCAGATTGCTTGATATAGTATACTCACAGCTGCTGGCTCTTGTATGTGCCAATGTGGTTGGTTACTTGCAGCTCTGTATAATCTGTCGAGATTATGTGAATCCAGTACCGTTGCTTAAGGTAACCGGACTTGAAGCGGTAGTGATACTGCTTTGGATCTTTACGTGTAGATTTCTGTATGCGAAGATGTATCCGCCAAGGCATCTGCTGTTGGTATATGGATATAAGACGCCGATGGAGTTTATAGACAAGATCAATGCCCGTAAGGATAAGTATGTAATAGAAGATAGAATACATGTCAGTGAAGGCGAGCAGGCGATTAAGGAGAAGATACTCCAGTACGATGGAGTAATCATTTGCGAGACAAAGGCTTATATAAGAAATGAGCTTGTGAAGTATTGTTTTGAACACTCCATCAGATCGTATGTTGTGCCAAAGCTCTCCGATATAATCATACTTGGTGCGGAGCCTATACATTTGTTTGATACGCCTATCCTGTTGTCAAGGAATCAGGGCCTTACTGGAGATGACATGATCATCAAAAGGATCATGGATCTTGTGTGTGGATTTATATTGCTGATCATAGCATCGCCATTTATGCTCATATCAGCACTTGCGATATGGCTTTATGACAGAGGACCGGTTTTCTACAAACAGGACAGACTAACGCTTAATGGTAAGGTATTCAAGATCATCAAGTTTAGAAGTATGAAGATGGATTCAGAGGCTCACGGTGCCCAGCTTGCAAAGAAGGATGATGATAGAATTACTCCTGTGGGCAAATGGCTCAGGAAGCTGCATCTCGATGAGCTTCCACAGCTTTTCAATGTTCTTAAGGGAGATATGTCGCTTGTTGGACCGAGACCGGAGAGACCTGAGATCGCAGAGCTTTATAAGAAGACCTTCCCTGAGTTTGATTACAGACTCAAGATGAAAGCTGGACTTACGGGATATGCACAGGTGTATGGAAAATACAACACCACACCAAGAGATAAGGTGAAGCTTGATCTCACCTACTACGAGCAGTATTCAATATGGCTTGATTTCAAGCTGATGCTGCTAACTGTAAAGATCATGTTCCAGAAGGAGACATCAGAGGGCATAGCTTCAAATATGACTACTGCACTCAGAGATGGTGAGAAGGTTCAGATTCCGGCACCGGTGAATGTCAAACCAGATGGACTGGATGAAGCAGAGGATGCATTTTATGATCTTAAGAAGACCGTAAATAAAAATACAGGCAAAGATTCTTGATATAAACATATGATTTGATGTGTAGGTGGATAGTATGACAAATGCTAAGGTTTCGGTAGTTATACCATCATATAACAGTGGCGGTACAATAGAAGAGGCTATAGAGTCGGTTCTGGCTCAGAATGTGCCAGTGGAGATCATCGTGATAGATGATTGTTCGCTGGACGACACTGAGCATGTACTCCAAAAATATAAGAATGATCCACGTATCAGGATAATTGTGAATGAAAAGAATTTGGGGGTAGCAGCGTCCAGAAATCGTGGAGTGAAAGAGGCTGTTTGTGACAGAGTCGCATTCCTGGATTCAGATGATATGTGGGTGGATGGAAAGCTGGTAAAACAGCTGAAGCTGATGGATGAAACAGGAACACTGATCTGTTCGACTGCGAGGGAACTGCTCACGGAGGATGGCAACAGGACAGGAAAGATTATAGAGGTGCCGGATACGGTGACGTACAGGGAACTTCTCAAGGGAAATGTGATCAATTGCTCTTCGGTGGTTGCGGACAGAAACATATTGATGAAATATCCTATGGGTAATGATGATATACATGAGGATTACATCTGCTGGCTTCAGATCCTAAAAGAGTGCGGGCAGGCTGTTCTTATAAATGAACCATTGCTTCTTTACCGTGTGGTGAAGAACAGTAAGTCGGGTTCAAAGCTTTCGTCCGCGAAGAAAACATTTGCAGTATACAGAAAACTTGGTTACGGATTTTTCAGAAGCTGTCTGTATTTTGCGAATTACGCTGTAAATGGTGTGAAAAAATATTTCCTTTAGAAGTTAAAGTGCGGGTATGCATGAGATAGAATTATAGTCGGAGAACGATATGGCTGATGAAAAAATAAAACGAGGTCCGGGTAGACCTACAGACAAGAGAAAAGACACTGTCTTGAGACTCAGGATAGATGCGGAGACACATAAGAAGCTGAATAGATGTGCAGAGAAAAGACAGGTGTCGATGTCCGAGATCGTCCGTGAGGCAATAAATGAGATCGTCCAGGAAGCTGAAGCTGAGAGTTATGATGCAAAGGTTCTTGGGGGAAAAGACACAGGACAATAGATAAATATAACGACAAAGCAGGTGAGCAGCCGAGAGATTATCAGTATCCCGGCGGTTCACCTGCTTTATTTTATAATTGGGTTTATAATGTATATCCGTTTTGTTTGAGAAGCTCTCTTGCAGAGTCAATGGAATCATTGCCAGTAGCATTTTTTATAGGGGCAAATTCCTTCTCGCGCTCAACCTCAAATGGAAGACATGTGCCCATGAATGCAATCATGTCTAGAGCCAGAGTTTCAAACTTGTATCCGTTAGGCTCGGCAGGCTTTACAATGTCACCATTCTTGTCAACATATGGGATGGCTTTCTTCACGATGTGTAGAGGCATGCTTTCATTCATGATCTTCATAAGTCTGTCGACAGGAAAGATGTAGTTGAGGGTAACACCGTAATTGTATGCGTAATCTCCATTTTCATCGCGCTGGTTGCGCATCTCATCTGTGAGCTCATAGTACTCAACGATGTATGGCTTTCCGTGGTTTGTGCAGAGAACACCGACCTTCTCGTCGGGATAGGCTTTTCTGACAACCTTTCCGCCGGAGAGGTAGCCTTCCTTGATGACTGCACCGAGGAAAATAGGATCTGCGATCCTTTGAAGAACATTGTCAACAGAGAAGACATTGATGTATTTGATATTGTGCTCAGTCAGCTTGCTCAGATGGCCTGCCTTGCAAAGTGAGGAGAACCAGCCACCATTACCGTTAGGGGACATGGCGATACGTCCCTTTTCTTCCAGATAGATCTTGCCGTTGAAGTCAACTGATGGCACCATCTCCTGTTTGAAGAAATGAATATAATCAGGGTTATATCCGAAGTAGTTATGTTCCTTGAAAAATGCAGTCGTATCATCGTGGTTCTTTTCATTAGTCATTATAAAGAAATGTATCCATGTATCGGCAAGCTTTACGATATCCAGTGTGTGCTCAATGAGCAGTTGGAAGATGAACATATCTTTTGTTACGCCCACATTGAAGGTTCCCTTTGGCCCTGAGAATCCAAGACGGGTTCCCTGACCACCAGCTAAAAGTACGAGTGCAAGATCGCCATTTTTTATGGTGTCTATTCCTGCATTCAAGTATGTGTCATGGTTCGCATTGATGGCGTCTAGCTGAAGAGCTGCGACAGGTGCAATGTCGGAATCATTTCCAGAGTTGTTTTTGCCAATCATGTCGATGAGTGAAAAATCGATCTGATCAATCTGGCTTAACAGAGCCTGCTGCTCATCGCTTTTTAATTCATCATAATATCTGAGAAGGTGAAGCTGACCCTTTTCTTCCAGAAGTTTGTATGCGCTTTCGTAATTCATAAAATTCTCCTTAAATAATGTAGATTGTAAATAAATTCTCTCTCCTAGTATTTCTTTCTGATAGCAATTGTGTCCGTAAATACTTTCCAGATATCTCTGAACTTGATCCTTCTGCCGTTTGATAAATCGTCTCTGCTGTAATTAAGCGCTATCGGAGCCTCAGATATTTTGTATCCCTGCTTGTGGGCGGCTACAAGTATCTCAATGTCAAATGCGTATCCATTTATAGTCAGATTTTCAGCTATCGGCTTGATCACCTCGGATTTAAATAACTTGATACCGGTCTGAGTATCGTGGATCCCGAGATTGAAAAGCATCCGGAGCATGACATAATAAGAATAACTCATCATTCTTCTGAGCGGCGGATAGTCAAGTTTGGATTCTGGGTGAAGCTTGGAACCGATGACTATGTCTGCATCGTCATCCTTCATCTGCTTCATGAACTTCTTGAGCAGAGCAGGACTGAGTTCCAGATCAGAATCAAGGAAAGCGATGTATCGGCCACGGGCTGCCTTGATGCCTGTCGTTATAGCGAATCCTTTGCCGTGGTTGTCATTGTATCCTGTGGCTGTAATGTGGGAATCTGCATCAGAAGCCTCCCTTATCAATTGCCAGGTGGAGTCTGAGCTGCCATCGTTTACGGCAATTATCTCATAGCGATGAAGGAAACTGCTGAGTATCTTACTCGTTTCCAGCAGATTATCTTTTATATGCGCTTCTTCATTGTAAGCTGGCATGACTACCGACAAAGTAATATTTGGTGAAATATTCTTTTCAGTTTCCATTTCATTCATTATCTCCCTTGCTATAGACTTAACTCCAATTGTTTTAAACACAATTATTAATAGTATACTTGTAAAAATGATGGGTGTCAAATGAAATACATTTAAGACGTTATGCCTTGGTTTTTAATTTCATTGGGTAATGCTATAGATTATATGTTGTAAAAGCCAAAAATATAATGTATTATATAGCGAGGTAACGACATTTTTAGATATGAAGATAAAAGAGGAGTTCCAATGGATAAAAAGAACAGATTATCAACAGATTATGATGATGAAGATATGAACTGGCTGGATGACGATGACGACTACCTTGAAGAAGGAGGTATTCTGAGTTCATTGTTATTTGGCGATAAAAAGAAGAAAAAGCGCTCCAAAGCGGATTCATCCCGCGATGATGACCGCAGAAGCAGGAGACCGACAGACGTACATGAAAAACGCGTGGAAAAGACGGATGTATCAGAGCCGCGCCGGACTAGAGCAGCTTCTGGAACTCATGGAGAGAGAACTGGCAAGTCGGTGAGATCAGTGCGCCGTGTTGGGGACGAGCAGAGCACAGGTATAGATAATGTCTATATGGATGAAACTGCATCTGCGAGAGATCGTCAGTCGGAAAGACCTGCCAGGAGAAGAAAGATTTCGTCAGACAGGACACCGGTAAGACTGGATGATGGAACAACTAGAACAGGCAGAACCCCGGTCAGACATGATGAGGAAAAGGCAAAAACTGTCAGAACACATGCTGCGTCAGCGGGAACAGTTGGAGAGTATGATGAATACTACCATGAAAACAGCCGTTCGAGAAAACTGAGAGATGACAGGACAGCCCAGAAGAAAGAGAATGCATCAGGAAAACATACAGGCCGTAGTCAGCGAAGCGGATCTGCATATGCTGCAGACAGCGCCAGGACATCAGTGGACAATCTTCTCAGGGATGTGAGTAACCTCGAGGTGGACAGCAGACAGAGACATGAGGACCTGCGCAGAGAGGCGTGGGAGAGGACTCAGCGCAACGTCGCAAAGGCAAAGGCAGAGGTCGAGCGTCTGGAACTTGAGCGCGAAAAGAATGAGAAAGAGGAAGCGCGCAAGAAAAAAGTCCGCGAGGAGATGGAGAGAAGACAGGCTGAGTCAGAGAAGCAGCGTGAACAGGAGAACACCGAAAAAGAAGTAAGGTCTGTAGCAGACAATAGTGAAGAGGACAATAATAAAACAGAGGAGACTTTAGCAGATACTGCGGAAAAATCAGTTGATATAGGACCAGATGATATGGGTTCAGACGATGCAGGCGGCAAGTCAGAGGCAGTGGAGTCTATTATTTCAGACGATCAGACAGAAGAACCGAATGAAGAGTCATATGAAGAGTCAGATGAAGAGTCAGGTGAAGATGACAATATAACATTTTCTGACAATGCAGACGAAAGCAACACCGAAGAAGAGAATCCTCGGATGAAGGATAATAGATCTGATATGCTTAACATGGATGCTCTTGAGCAAATAGAGAGGGATATAGACGAGGATAAGCTCAGATATTCAGAGTCAGATACGGAGGATCTAGGACTCGGAGATATTGGCAGGGCACTTGGGTTTGATGCGGTTGATCTTGAGGATGATGAAGAGGAACTGGATGATGACGAAGAGTCAGACAGTGAGAAGTTTTTCAGAGAGAATCTACTCGATGAGGCTGATCCGAAAGTAGTAAATCCAGAGAGAAAGAAGATAAATATAAGCACTAAGGTCTGGGCAATCGCGTTTTTTGTACTGCTGGCATTGTTCATAATGATATGTGTCATATATGTCAAAAATTATGCAAGAATGAAGTACAATGAGATGAATATCAATGAAATCAGTGCAGATCAGCTTCTTGTAAATGATGGTGTAAAAGATGCTACGGCTGGATACAGAACTATAGCGTTGTATGGTGTTGATTCAAGAGATCAGAATATGGATGCCGGAACAAACAGCGACAGTATCATGATAGTGAGCATCAATGAGTCCACGAAAGAGATAAAGCTTGTATCAGTGTACAGGGATACCCTCATGGATATAGCAAGCGGAGCGATGAACAAGTCGCAGAAAGTAAATTATGCTTATCAGCTTGGAGGCGCCGTCACAGCAATAAACACTTTGAATACTAATCTTGATCTCAATATCACAGACTATGTAGCGGTAGATTTCAGTGCCATGGCAAGCATAATCGATGCGGTAGGCGGTGTTAATATTAATGTAGTCGATGATGAGATAAATAATTTCAACAAGAATCTTGCAGAGCAGATAAGTATATCGGGTAAATATTCATCTGGTATAACACAGGCTGGTCAGTATACTCTTGATGGACAGCAGGCGGTTGCATATTCAAGAATCCGTTCAACAGGCAGCGGTGATATCACGAGAACTGAGAGACAGAGAATAATACTTCTGAAGGTCATCGATAAGCTGATAAAGGCTGATACCAGCTCGCTCAGCGCATTTGTAGATGTGTCATTCAATAATATATCTACAAGCCTTAATAAGGACAGTATATTGGATCTGGTAAAAGCTGTTGCAAAGTACAGTGTAGTCGACACTGCTGGATTCCCTTTTGCCTATGAGGCAGTGGATATGGCAGAACAGGGCAATTGTCTTGTTGCTGCAGATATGGAGAGCAATGTCCAGGCACTTCATGAATATCTGTACGGCAATTCACATTACAAGGTATCAGATACATCAAAGCAGATAAGTGTAAGCCTTGCAAAGGAGACAGGTGTAAGTGCCCAAAAGGTCAAGGTAGAATCAGAAAAGCCGGGAGATGGTATTTCTGACGGAAAGGGTGAGGGTGACCTCAGAACTATAACAGAGCCACCTAAGGGAATGATTCTTGACGAGTGATGAATTAGTACTGATGTGAAATGAACAAATAACATGTATAAATATAGAACCCCCATATGAGTGCATATCAGCATCCATATGGGGGTTTTCTGAAAAAGGGAAAAGTATGGGTGGGGAGAAACGAGTCAGCTGCTTTAAATCACAGAAATGTATAGTGAGATAAATGTGTTTCATGGAAAATGAAACTGAAAATATTTGAGAATTGAGAACAACAAGAGAAAATGAATATACAATAATTCAAAATATATTAAAACTGAAAACTGTCAGACAATTTCCTGAAAAAAGTTGTTTACAAACGGTATAAATGGTAGTAATATATCAAAAACGATAAAACACTTGAGAAAAATACAAAATTAGCAACATTTACTTGAGAAACAAAAGCAAAAAGAAAAATATCGTTGTGAATGACAAAAATGCAATAACATGGAAAGGACGGAACAGGACATGATTGAGAATAAGAGAGCAGAGAATACCGGATTATACGACCCAAGCTTTGAACATGATAACTGCGGTATCGGTGCTGTTGTCAATATCAAGGGTATCAAAACTCACGACACAGTTAACAATGCCCTCAAGATAGTTGAGAATCTTGAGCACAGAGCAGGAAAGGATGCAGAGGGCAAGACCGGGGACGGTGTAGGTATACTCCTTCAGATATCACATAAGTTCTTCAGTAAGGCTGTAGCAGAGCTTGGATACGACCTTGGAAAGGAAGGCGATTATGGAATAGGAATGTTCTTCTTTCCACAGAAGGAACTGGCCCGCAAGCAGGCTATGAAGATGTTTGAGGTCATAGTTGAGAAAGAAGGACTTGAGTTTATTTGCTGGAGAGAAGTTCCTACAACACCTGGAATTCTCGGCAAGAAGGCGATAGATGTTATGCCATGTATCATGCAGGCATTTATCAGAAGACCTGAGACAGTAAAGGCAGGTATGGACTTTGACAGAAAGCTCTACTTTGTCAGAAGAATATTCGAGGAGAGCAATGATGACACATATGTTCCGTCACTTTCTAGCAAGACTATAGTATATAAAGGAATGTTCCTCGTCGGTGAACTCAGAATGTTCTACAACGACCTTCAGGATCCTGATTATGAGTCAGCAATAGGACTTGTTCATTCAAGATTCTCAACGAATACAACACCATCATGGCTCAGAGCTCATCCATACAGATATCTGTGCCATAACGGTGAGATCAATACAATAAGAGGAAATGAGGACAAGATGATTGCCCGTGAGGAGACAATGGAGTCGACCATCATGCAGGATGAGATGTACAAGGTTATGCCTGTTCTTGATCCTGATGGTTCAGATTCAGCAAGACTTGATAACTGTCTTGAGTTCCTGGTGCTGAACGGAATACCACTTCCTATGGCAGTCATGATCACGATCCCTGAGCCGTGGGAGAACGACAGAGCTATGAGCCAGGAGAAGAAGGATTTCTATCAGTACTATGCAACCATGATGGAGCCTTGGGATGGTCCTGCTTCTATATTATTCACAGACGGTGAGCTTATGGGAGCAGTTCTTGATAGAAATGGACTGAGACCATCGAGATACTATATAACAGATGATGATTACCTTGTGCTTTCATCGGAGGTCGGAGTCCTGGACGTAGATCCATCCAAGATCGTGAAGAAAGATCGACTCAGACCGGGTAAGATGCTTCTGGTAGATACAGTGAATGGACGTCTTATCTCAGATGAGGAGATCAAGGAGAAATATGCACTGGCAAAGCCATATGGAGAGTGGGTAGACAGCAACCTTGTTCATCTCGCTGATCTGAAGATCCCGAACATCAGAGTTCAGGAGTACACAGATGAGGAGAGAGCAAGACTCCAGAAGGCATTTGGATATACCTATGAAGACTTCAAGAACACGATATATCCTATGGCAGAGAAAGGAGCAGAGGCTATCAGTGCAATGGGTACTGACACGCCGTTGGCAGTTCTGTCGAATAGTCACAAGCCACTGTTCAACTTCTTCAAGCAGTTATTTGCACAGGTTACAAATCCTCCAATCGATGCGATCAGAGAGGAAGTTGTCACATCCACATCGGTATACCTCGGAAAGGATGGTAATATCCTCGAGGAGAAGCCAGAGAACTGTCATGTGCTGAAGATCAACCATCCAATACTGACAAACACAGATCTTCTGAAGATCAAGAATATGAATGTTCCTGGCCTTAAGGTTGCGACCCTTCCTATTCTTTATTATAAGAACACATCCATGGAGAAGGCTCTCGACAGACTGTTTATCGAGGCCGACAAGCTCTACAGGGACGGTGTAAATATACTCATCCTCTCAGACCGAGGTGTGGATGAGAATCATGTGGCAATACCATCACTCCTTGCAGTATCAGCAATGCAAAAGCATCTGGTACGTACCAAGAAGAGAACCGCGGTTGCGATCATCCTTGAGAGTGCTGATCCAAGAAACGTTCACCACTTCGCAACACTTCTCGGATATGGTGCATGTGCAGTCAACCCTTATCTTGCAATAGAGACGATCAAGCAAATGGTAGATTCGCATCTGCTGAACAAGGATTTTAATGCGGCTGTAGATGATTACAACAGTGCAATTTGTCATGGAATAGTAAAGATCGCATCCAAGATGGGAGTCTCAACTATCCAGTCATACATGGGTTCACAGATATTTGAGTGTATCGGACTCTCAAAGGATGTTGTGGACAGATATTTTACAAATACAGTAAGCCGTGTTGGTGGCTCCGGAATAAAGGAACTTGAGAAGACCGTTGACGATCTCCATTCATCAGCATTTGATCCACTTGGACTGAACACGAATCTTGCCCTCACAAGCATAGGAGCACACAAGTTCAGAAGTGGCAAGGAGGAGCATCTGTACAATCCTGTCACAATACATCTTCTTCAGGAGGCAACAAGGCGCGGCGATTACAAGCTGTTCAAGCAGTACACAGCAGCGCTCCATGATGAGCAGAAGCCATTCCACCTTAGAGGTCTTATGGACTTCAAGTTTGCTGATAAGCCGGTTCCACTTGATGAGGTTGAACCAGCAAGTGAGATAGTCAAGAGATTCAAGACAGGTGCCATGAGCTACGGAAGTATATCACAGGAGGCACATGAGTGTATGGCCATCGCCATGAACGAGCTGGGCGGTAAGTCCAATTCAGGAGAGGGCGGTGAGTCGATAGAGAGACTTACGATCGGCAAGGATGGCAAGAATAGATGCTCAGCCATCAAGCAGGTAGCATCAGGAAGATTTGGCGTTACATCGAGATACCTTGTGAGCGCCAAGGAGATACAGATCAAGATGGCACAGGGAGCAAAGCCTGGAGAGGGCGGACATCTCCCTGGCGGAAAGGTATATCCTTGGATCGCAAAGACAAGACTTTCAACACCTGGAGTAAGCCTTATCTCTCCACCACCACATCACGATATATATTCGATAGAGGATCTTGCACAGCTCATCTACGACTGCAAGAATGCAAACCGTGATGCGAGAATATCAGTAAAGCTTGTGTCTGAGGCTGGTGTAGGTACAGTAGCGGCCGGTGTTGCAAAGGCCGGAGCACAGGTCATCCTGATCTCAGGTTATGATGGAGGAACAGGAGCAGCACCTAACAACTCCATCCATTATGCAGGCCTTCCTTGGGAGCTTGGACTTGCAGAGACACATCAGACACTTATAATGAACGACCTCAGAAATAAGGTTATCCTTGAGGCTGATGGTAAGCTTATGACAGGACGTGACGTTGCCATAGCTGCAATGCTCGGTGCAGAGGAGTTTGGATTTGCAACAGCACCGCTTGTAACAATGGGCTGTGTCATGATGAGGGTATGTAACCTTGATACGTGTCCTGTCGGCATAGCAACACAGAATCCTGAACTTAGAAAGAGATTCAGAGGTAAGCCGGAGTATGTGAAGAACTTTATGCTGTTCATAGCAGAGGAGCTTCGTGAGTACATGAGTAAGCTCGGCGTCAGAACAGTTGATGAGCTGGTTGGACGCTCAGATCTCCTGATGAGCAGCGACAGAGCAGATGAGAGAAATGTAATCCTTGATAAGATAATCAATAATCCATATATGGATATGCCACAGAACAAGGTCAAGTATCATGAGAAGAATATTTATGACTTCCAGCTTGAGAAGACAGTAGATATGAGGATACTCATGAAGAAGCTCGGACCTGCACTTGAGAAGGGACAGAAGAAGAGTGTTGAGCTTGATGTGGTCAATACGGACAGATCTGTTGGAACAATATTCGGATCAGAGATCACCAAGAAATATGGCGAGTCCCTTGATGAGGACACATACATCGTCAAATGTAACGGTGCCGGTGGACAGAGCTTTGGTGCATTCATTCCAAAGGGACTTACACTTGAACTGGTTGGCGACAGCAATGATTACTTCGGCAAGGGTCTGTCAGGTGGCAAGCTGATCGTTTATCCACCACGTTCAGTAAAGTATAAGCATGAGGATAACATCATTATAGGAAACGTTGCACTGTATGGTGCCACAAGTGGTAAGGCATTCATCAATGGTGTTGCAGGCGAGAGATTTGCAGTTCGTAACTCAGGCGCAACAGCGGTCGTTGAGGGTGTTGGAGATCACGGATGTGAATATATGACAGGCGGTAAGGTCGTAGTTCTGGGAACAACAGGCAAGAACTTTGCAGCAGGAATGAGCGGCGGTATCGCATATGTTCTTGATATGGGCAACGATCTGTACAAGAGACTGAACAAAGAGATGATATCCATAGAGGCTGTTACGGACAAGTACGAGGTGAGTGAACTTAAGCAGCTCATCATGGATCACGTAAACTATACCAATTCAGAGATAGGCAAGAGAATCCTTGAGGATTTTGAGGGATATCTTCCAAAGTTCAAGAAGATCATACCAAAGGATTACAAGAAGATGATGAATATGATAGTTGCATTTGAGGAGAAGGGCCTGAGCCGTGAGAAGGCAGCTATCGAAGCATTCTACAAGGCTAAGAACGGAGGTAAGTAGGAATGGGAAAACCAACTGGATTTTTAGAATATGAGAGAAAGACAAGCGCAGAGCTTGCTCCTAAGGACAGAATCAAGAATTTCAATGAATTCCACACTCCGCTTAGCCGTGATGAGCAGAGAAAGCAGGCTGCAAGATGTATGGACTGTGGCGTTCCATTCTGCCAGGCAGGTTTGAATATATGTGGCATGACATCTGGATGTCCTCTGAACAACCTTATCCCTGAGTGGAATGATATGCTATATAACGACAATCTTGAGCAGGCATTTGCAAGACTCAGCAAGACCAACTGTTTCCCTGAGTTTACAAGCCGTGTGTGCCCGGCGCTCTGCGAGAAGGCATGTACTTGTAACTTGAATGGCGATCCAGTGTCGGTCCGCGAGAATGAGAGAGCCATCATAGAATATGCATTTGCAAATGACCTCGTAAATGATGCTCAGCCAAAGGTTCACTCTGGCAAGAAAGTAGCAGTCATAGGTTCAGGCCCTTCGGGACTTGCAGTGGCGGATCAGCTGATCGGCAGAGGTCATGACGTGACTGTGTATGAGAGAAGCGACAGGCCGGGCGGACTTCTAATGTATGGTATTCCAAACATGAAGCTTGAGAAGCAGATCATAGACAGAAGAATAGATGTCATGAAGAAGAGAGGAATAAAGTTCGTATTAAACACAGAGGTTGCAACCGGAAAGGCATCTACTAAGGCTGTGTGCCCGAAGGACGACCAGATGACTGGATACCTTAAGAACAAGAACCTCAAGTATGTGAAGGCTGATGATCTGCTCAAGGAATATGACGCAGTTGTGCTTGCCTGTGGAGCAGCAAATCCTAGAGATATCAAGGCACCCGGAAGGGATGCAAAGGGAATCTACTTCGCTGTTGATTTCCTCAAGACAACCACAATGAGTCTTGTCAATTCAGGCTTTGCAGATAAGCAGTTCGTGAGCTGTAAGGGTAAGAATGTTCTTGTCATAGGCGGCGGTGATACAGGAAATGACTGCGTTGGAACAGCGGTCCGCGAGGGCGCTGTCAGCGTGACACAGCTGGAGATGATGCCAAAGGCACCTGACACAAGAACACCTGACAATCCATGGCCGGAGTGGCCGAAGATCTGCAAGACAGATTACGGTCAGCAGGAGGCTATAGCAGTATATGGACATGATCCTAGAATATATGAGACTACAGTAAAGGAATTCATCAAGGACAAGGATGGAAATGTCAAGGCCGCCAAGTGCGTGAAACTCGACTGGAAAAAGAATCCTGAGACTGGAAGAATGTCTATGACAGAGATAGAGGGAAGCGAGTATATCGTTGACTGTGACGTGGTACTCATCGCAGCAGGTTTCCTCGGATGTCAGACATATGTGGCAGAGAGCTTTGGCGTAGAACTCAACGAGAGAACAAATGTCAAGACGCCATGTCCAAACTCATATACAACCAATGTGCCAAAGGTGTTCGTAGCCGGAGATATGCACAGAGGCCAGTCACTTGTAGTATGGGCCATCAGAGAAGGCCGTGAGGCAGCCATGGCAGTTGAAGAGCTGCTGCTCGGATATACAAATCTGCAGTAAAAATAGACGAACTTGGTTCGTTCGCCTTTTGTATAAAAAAATATCCCTAATACCTATCATGTGATTGAGGTATTAGGGATATTTTTTTTTCTCTTTTCATTCGATAATTGGGTTGAAAGATCCAATAATCAGAATATTATCCTGGAGTGTGGATTTTATATGAAATTAGGATAAATTTATAACTAAAACATTTGAAAGCCAGGTAATATGGAAAAACAATCTGTTATAGAATTCTTTTGTATGTGTGAATTTATCTCGCAGCCAGCCCACCTGCATAGAAAAAAGATCGATATATAGCATAAAACGCAATCGGTAGTGCAGATCTCCTTCGTTTCAGCGCATCGTGCTGAGGCGGAGAGCACAACGCCCTTATCGTGCTCGGAGCCGAATGCAGATAGAAGCAAGCTGAAACGAAGGAAGGCAAACGTGATTGCGGTTTATGATATATCAATCTTTCTGTGCAGGTGGGCGTCAGTCAAGAGATATCCAGCCGTACTCGACTCTTAAAGCAGATGATTTACTGGCAGATACATAGGAAGTCCATCCTTGTATTGCAGGGAAACCTCACCTATTATAAGAGGTCTGAGATATGCTTCCATCTCAGGCGTGACATCATTCTTCTCAGGAGTGATCCACTCTAGTGGAATTGTCTTGGCCTGATTTGCGATGAGTGCTACATTTTCAGGCTCGATAATCCACTGGTAAGGGTCGTTTGACACTCTCTTTATGGTTGACATAACTGCGGTCATACCTTCGGCTGCATACTTTACAGCGGCCTGTCCGAGTGCAAATGACTCATTTATATCTGTTCTTGAAGAAATGTGTGCAGCACATCTCTGTAGAACATTCAGTTCGATGGAACGAACCTTTATGTCCATTCTGTCTTTTACCAGACTCTCAAGAGCCTTTCCGGTTCCACTGAGCTGAGCGTGACCGAATTTGTCTGCTACGGCGGATGTTGCGCTGATGTAGTTGCCGTCCTTATCATGAATTCCTTCAGATACTGCGATGATGACACATCTTGATGTCTTTAATACATTCTTGATATCTTCAATGAACTGGTTCTCGTCGAAATCAACCTCTGGAAGATATATGAGATGAGGAGCAAGGCTGTAATCATTTCTTGCAAGGCATGAGGCTGCGGTAAGCCAACCGGCATCACGTCCCATTATCTCTACGATGACAACACTTGGTATATGATAGATGTAGGTATCATGTGCAATTTCCAGCATGGTCGATGCAACGTACTTGGCTGCAGAACCAAATCCAGGCGTATGGTCCGTGAGACACAGATCATTGTCTATGGTCTTAGGTATACCAACTATCTTTACATCTGAGCCGATCTTCTCTGCATATTTGCTGAGCTTGTCAACTGTATCCATGGAATCATTGCCACCGATATAGAAGAAGGCAGCGACCTTGTATTCTTCAAATCTGTCAAATATTATCTCATATGGCTTCGGATCAACCTCAAAATCAGGCAGCTTGTATCTGCATGATCCCAGATACATAGCAGGAGAAAGCTCCAGTGTATTCACAAGCGGGAATTTAGAGAGTGCCATGAGGGAAAGGTCTATGAAATTATTTTCAAGGACTCCCTGTATTCCGTGAATCGCACCATATACTCTTGTAAATTTCTTACTCTTTTTTACTCCATCTATGACACCTGCCAGCGAAGCATTTATCGCTACGGTAGGGCCTCCTGACTGAGCTACTATACAATTGTCTTTCATATCAATTTACTCCTTTGAAATTATTACTCTGGGCTACGAAGAAGTATGCCTATCTTCTTGCGTCCATAAACCATGAGCGCATCCTTTATGATGTCTTGGTTTGCTTGGGTGGTATGGATCTCAACTCTGTCGAGAAGTTCCTCCACATAAGATACCCAAAGATCATATATTTTCTTTTGATTTTTTTCACTGACTGGTGGAAGAGCAGCCTTTGCCTTTTCAAAGTCAGGATCATCATCGGTCATGTAGATGAATGAATCAGGCTTTAAAGCATCCTCGCCGTATGCTGAGACAAAGATGTCCTCCGTTCTCACAAAGCCGCAGTCGTACATCTCTACGATCAGGTCGTGGATGCATTCATCTATGTTGTCAAAGTAGTGGTAGTATCTCAGACGGTATGTCTGATCCACCTCGTCCATATCGTCTTTATTGAGCCAGTATCCTTTGCTTTCGCCCTGCTCCTCCTGAATGAGTTCATCGGCCCATTTGCTCCGGTCTTGGTCAGTTGCCTCTCGGCGTATGGCAAGCCGCTTTCTTATATAGAGGATCGTCAGGAACACAAGTGCAAGAAAAAATAATATCAGCAGTATTACATATCCCATTTGTAGGGTGTTTTTATCCATTTGTATACACCTGCCTTTCATACATAGCCTTGTTATTAATATTAGCTATAGCACTGAAAAATTGCAAAAGTCAGAGATAGCCATAAGTAACTTTATTTTAACACATAGCATGATTATATTTCAAGATGTAGGGAATGATAGCAAACCAGCTTAATGTAATTTTATATTCTGGAATAAATTTGTGAAAATTACCATTTTAGGAAGTTTTTATTCGCTTTTGACTGATAAATTATCCCTAAAAGGTCCTTGAAATAACTAATAAAGCATTTCAGAAGGGTGGTATGTATGATGAATGGATATTTAGAGTATCTAGCAAAGACTGTGCCTGTTATATCTACACGGCAGACAGTGATCAACATTTCGCAGATGGGAAATATTATGGGTGATATGATATATCTTGAGAATGGATATAAGACGGGGTGGCAGCAGAGTTGTACAGAAGATTATATGGGTATTCTTAACAGATATGCAGATGATAGAAAAAATAATATACCATCAGTTGTATTCATAGCATGTGACAGTATAGAACTGGCAAAAAAGTGTTCTGCAATACTGTCAATGTATAGACAGACGAGGGTGGGCACATACTGTTATGTCGACGACGATGACTATAGTGTATATGAGTATGATGAAGAGGGCGGTAAAGAAGAGGACGATGATAACAGAGCTTCAGATTGCTTGGCGATAAATATGTCGATCAGTCTTCAGCCGTCAAATGGTATGCCGCATGATTATATAATGCTGACATGTCCACAGAACAGTCCGAATTGTGCAATATTCTATAATATCGCAGGCGATGATGATCTTCAGCTAAAGGTTCAGGCACTGGACATGTGCACTGCCATTTTCACACTGATATGTATAGATGAGAGTCATCAGCGGCTATGGGGGAGCTGCTTGGCGAATCATCACAGTCTTTCGTATCTTGATAAACCAAGTTTTACCTCGTTCATCAGCAGATCGACAGCCTCCTGCGGGTGGGTTATAAGCACGATGAACTGGAATGCAGTATTCCAACCAGACAGGCCTTGAGGTTGCTGGTTATGTTGAGATCACTGCTTTCACGCTTTCCTCGTAATTTATCTGATGACATTATAAAACCTCCGTATGTTTTTGGGTGATGTAGTTGGATATGACAGAAAATATACACTATATATTATTTTATTATACAGTTGCAGGGGAAATCAAGTGATCGTTTTGAAGGATGTTTAATTAGCAGATGTTATACTAGGGGGATGCTTATGGCAGTTTACATACTCGCAGATATTCATGGAATGTATGATAAGTTTATAAGAATGTTGGACAAGATAAATATGACGGATGAAGATATTTTATATGTACTGGGGGATATGGTAGACAGAGGTCCACATCCGATAAAGGTCGTTCAGAAAATAATGAATATGAAAAATGTGAGGACGCTTATCGGCAATCATGATAGTGGAGTGATTGGAACATTAAAGTTTTTTGCCATGAATGATAGTTACAGGGGAGATACGAGCACGGAGAGGGAATTTCAGACGCTTGATCAGCAGGAAAAAATGAATGTAATAGAGTTCCTGTCTGAACTTCCATATTATTATGATATTAGTGTAAATGATCAACAGTATATTCTTGTACATGGGGGCTTGGGTAATTTTTTCCCAGGTAAATCGCTGGATGAATATACCATAGATGAGATAGTGTGGACGAGACCAGATTTCAGTGTGCCATACTACACTGACAGGATAGTTGTATGTGGCCACACACCGACTCAGCTCATAGAGGAAAATGACAGGCCGGGATATATAATGAAGAAAAATAATTACATTGCAATTGACTGTGGAGCGTGTTTTAGAGGTGGTCGTCTTGCGGCGATATGTCTGGATACAGGGGAGGAGTTCTATGTCTAAACTTGATGTGAAAAATTGTTGCAAGTGGTGTAAAGGTAATGTATAATGAGTTCACAAGCTGAGATGTATTAAGTCTCTTGTGATTTTGAACCTACATTTGAATAAAAGGGATTCCTATATCATTGCATTGAAGTCAAGCCTCGTTATATAAGTTCTAGTGGACGGCTGATATGTAGTTGCGGTTGCCCACCTAGCTCTGCTAGGACTCAAAAGCAAGGGCGCATTTCAGTTTATTACAAAAGACAAAAAAGCAGCATGTATATGCTGCTTTTTCTCTGTAATTGGACGTTTTATAAGAGATGGAGAATGTGATATGCGTATAGACCAACGAAAGAAATGGTATCAAAAGATAAAATACAATAAGAATTTTAAAGTGGTCAGCTTTATAACAGTTATCCTGGTATTTGTGGTTGGATACATGATAATGACAGGCAGGAGCAAAGTGGGGGATGGTACCACTGATGCGGATGGAAGTAATGCTGTTGAAACAATAGTTATACAGGCACCTGACGATCCGACAGAGGACCTTGTGAGGTATGCTGCATATGACGGTGGTGAGAAGCGTGACAGCGATAAGCGTGGCGGCGAAAATATAGAAGAATTTGATTACACGATACAGGGTGCGGGAACAGTGGCAGCTCCAAAGAAGGAGAAGAAGGACACAGATTACTCATACAGGCTGAGCGGATCGGACAGGACTAGCGGAGGTACGGGAGACGGCGGCGCGTCAGTTCTCATAACTGGTATGGAGAATAGTGTCCGTGTCATCCTGACAAATGGTGGAGACTATTATCAGAGTTACGTTGAGTTTTCATGCAGCACAGGCGTAAATGTCACAAGCGATGGCAAGGCAAAAAGTTATAAAGCAGGAGATATCATATCACTTGGAAGTGATGAGAAGGCCTCGAAGATAATTGTCGAGCCTGAGAACTCAGATGGTGTGATAACAGTTTCCAGCCTCAGCAAATCGGGAGGTGCGCCAAGATATCATGGCGCTCTTGATATAACAAAGGATTCATCCGGGTATCTGGTTGTGAATCAGGTCAATATAGAACAGTATCTGTACGGAGTTGTCTCCAGCGAGGTCTCATCAAGCTACAGCATGGAAGCATTAAAGGCTCAGGCCATATGTGCAAGAGGATTTACATACAGAAAGCTCGGCAGCAATTACAGGGGCTATGATGCAGATCTGGATGATACGACAGCGTGTCAGGTATACAACAATTTCCCTGAGACTGACAATTCAATAGCAGCGGTGAATGATACAGTGGGAATCGTTCCTACATATGATGGAGAGATAATAAACGCAGTATATTTCTCAACTTCATGTGGAACCACGACGACCAGTGATCAGGTGTGGGGAGGCAGTATGCCATACACATGCACGAGAATACAGAATACGGCACTCGATATACCATACTTCAGCGATGAGGCGGCATTTATGGATTTTATGGATGGAAGGACAGACACTGATGTTGTCGAGAGAAATCTTCCTATGTACAGATGGACAGTGAGCTATACAGAGGATGAGATGAGACAGGCTGTGGAGACAGGACTTTCAAGGTGCTCCGATGTATCTGCCACATCGGTAGGCAAGATCACATCAATTGCAGTTACTAGTCGTGATGACAGTGGACTTGTCAAGGAAGTGACAATAACAGGAGATGCAGGAACGGTTACAGTGAGCGGACAGAGCAATATAAGAGTTCTGTTTGCAACTGACGGCAAGGCAATCACGGAGCAGGATGGTTCAGAACTTACAGGCTGGACAGGCGTTCCAAGTAATTTCTATTATGTGAAGAAGGACAGCAGTTCAGGACTTTACATACTCAAGGGCGGCGGATACGGACATGGTGTAGGTATGAGTCAGAACGGCGCAAATGAGCTGGCAAAGCTGGGATATACCGCTGCACAGATCATAAGCCACTACTACAATGGAGCGGTTCTCAGTTCGGTTGAAAGGTAATGGAGAGTTTGTTCATATGAAGATGAAGAAAAGAGCAGTGATCTTGTATCACAAGCTAAGACTGTTTATGGCTGAGATGAATAAAGATCAGGTGTCGGCCTTTGCGGCTCAGTCTGCATTCTTTCTGCTGTTGTCGTTGTTCCCACTTGCAATGACACTTCTCACTTTTGTTAAGTATCTGCCATTTACGGAAGTCCAAGTTATGGAGATCGTGAGGGAGCTTTTCCCGGAAGAGATAAATTCTAATTTTGAATTTATGTTTGCCGAGATATTCAATAGCAGGAGTTCGCTGATAGCGACGGCTGTGTCAATATTGCTCACGGTGTGGTCTGCATCAAAGGGCACCATGGCCATCGGCAGAGGACTTACATTTATGACTGGCAAGGAAGACAGTGCAAACTATTTTCTGAGAAGAGCTATACACACATTGTATACGCTTATATTCTGTGTGATGATAGTGGCGGTGATGGTCATATATATTCTCGGTGATGTTGTTGTTTCAAAGATACTGGTAAGGCTTGATTCTGTTGAGGGATTTCAGCTGGTGGATACAGTTGCCAATATTCTTTCCATTATAAAGATAGCATTTGCGCCTACGGTATTGTTTGGCGTTATGTTGGTTGCTTACTGGGCACTTCCGGTTGGAAAAGTAAGGATCAAAACAGCTATGCCTGGAGCGGCATTTACAACCATACTGTGGATGCTTCTGTCATTTGGCGTTTCAAGCTACATCAATCTTGTGGGTATAAATACTTACATGTATGGAAGTCTTGCCAGTGTCATACTCCTTGCACTGTGGCTTTATATGTGTATGTATGTCATGCTGATCGGTGCGGAGATCAACAAATTCATGGATAACGGAATCCGTGGAATAAGGAGACGTGCACACAAGGCCGGGCGGAAGAAAAAACGTCTTGAGAAGAAGAAAAAGCGCGCAGAGAAGAAGCGGATGCGCCAGACCAGAAGAGAACTCGTGGTGGATGCAGATGAATTTGACCAGGAGCTGGGGATGGAGAACGCTGAAGGCGTAATGGAAAATGAAAATCCGGATGTGAGTCCAGCCACTGAGAAAAAAGAGGTTGACTAACACCCGCCTGTAGGTATATTATCTCTACAGGCAGTGACGATGCAAAAGATGCGCATGTCGCCATCAGAGAGACCAGGTCAGCGGCTGAAAGCCCGGTCAGGTTAGAGTGCGTATTTAATTTCACATCAGAGCCATCATGGCTGAAGGATTGATGATATCTGCTGATCAGTTGACAGATATTGATTTGTGTAGGTTGTGGCGTGTGACGTGCGACAAACGTCTAATGAGAGTCAGACATATAGCACATATATATGACGGTGCATATAATGAATGTCTGGAATCAGGGTGGTAACGCGGATATAATTCGTCCCTAGTATGTAAAACATGCTGGGGACTTTTTTAGTGTATAAGTCGTTTTCAAAGCACGAGCAGTTTCATGCTTGCATGAAAAACTGCTCATGCTTTAGAAAACACAACAGAAATGAGCGAGCAGCCCGATAGGGCGGAGCGCGAATTACTGTAGGAATTGCGGGAGCCGAAGGCGGAGCAATTCCGAGACTTATACACTAAGCAGAACACTAAGTAGAAATGTATAAAAATTCCTAGAAATAGAAAAAGGAGAAATACGATGAAAGACAAGTTGGAAGCCATCAAGGCAGAGGCTCTTGCGAAGATCGAGAGCGCAGAGGTTGTATCGACACTTAACGATGTGAAGGTGGCGATACTCGGTAAGAAGGGAGAACTCACACAGGTTCTCAAATCAATGAAGGATGTTGCACCGGAGGATAGACCAAAGGTTGGTCAGATGGTAAATGAGGCACGTCAGGCCATCGAGACAGCACTTGATGAGAAGACAAAGTCCATCAACAGAGCACTCCGCGCTGAGAAGATGAAGAGAGAGACCATAGATGTAACACTTCCAGGTGTGAAGAAACTCACCGGACACAGACATCCAAACCAGATAGCACTTGAGGATCTGGAGAGAGTATTCATCGGCATGGGTTACGAGATAGTTGAGGGACCAGAGGTAGAGTATGACAAGTACAACTTCGAACTGCTGAACATTCCTGCAAACCACCCTGCAAAGGATGAGCAGGATACATTCTATGTTACAAAGGATATCCTTCTTCGTACACAGACATCACCTGTTCAGGCAAGAATCATGGAGAAGGGCCATCTTCCGATCAGAATCCTCTCACCTGGACGAGTGTTCAGAGCTGATGAGGTAGATGCGACACATTCACCATCATTCCATCAGGTAGAGGGACTTGTAATAGACAAGGGAATCACTATGGCAGACCTCAAGGGAACACTGGCGCAGTGGGCAAAGGAGTTCTTCGGTGAGAACACAAAGGTCAAGTTCAGACCTCATCACTTCCCATTCACAGAGCCATCAGCAGAGTGTGATATCACATGCTTCAAGTGCGGCGGCAAAGGATGCCGAGTATGTAAGGGCAGTGGCTGGATAGAGATCCTTGGCTGTGGTATGGTTCATCCAAAGGTTCTCCGCGACTGTGGAATAGACCCTGAGGTATATTCAGGATTTGCATTTGGAATCGGACTTGAGAGAGTAACACTTCTCAAGTATGAGATAGATGACATGAGACTTCTCTACGAGAACGATATGAGATTCTTAGACCAGTTTTAATTGTGGGGACGCTGCTGGACGATGAAGGCTTTGAAGCCTAAGCGGATTAAAATGTGTCGAACGTCTGGCAGCTGTCTGCTGATTGACGTAATGTAGTAGAGATTCAATGAGGTTTATGTAGAAAGTAAGATTACACAATTAAAAGGAGAATAGAAGATGAATACACCAATTTCATGGATAAAGGCATATGTTCCTGATCTGGACGTGACAGCTCAGGAGTTTGTAGATGCCATGACTCTCTCAGGATCACATGTAGAGGGTTACGAACAGAAGGATAAGAATCTTGATAAGATCGTTGTCGGCAAGATTCTCACTATGGAGAAGCATCCAGATGCGGACAAGCTTGTAGTGTGTCAGGTAGACGTGGGACAGGCAGAGCCTCTCCAGATAGTGACCGGAGCAAAGAATGTAAAGGTTGATGATCTCATCCCACTTGTACTTGACGGTGGTAAGGTTGCGGCAGCACACGGTGACAACAATGAATACCCTGACGGAATCAAGATCAAGAAGGGTAAGCTCAGAGGAGTTGAGTCAAATGGTATGATGTGCGGTATAGAGGAGCTTGGTTCATCAAGAGACTTTTACCCAGAGGCACCAGAGGATGGCGTGTATGTATTCCCAGAGGAGTCGGGTGTGAAGCCGGGCGATGATGCTGTGAAGGCACTGGGACTCGACGATGTTGTTGTTGAGTACGAGATCACATCCAACAGAGTTGACTGTTTCTCAATGATTGGTATGGCAAGAGAGGCAGCAGCTACATTTGACAAGCCATTTTACCCACCAGTGGTAACAAAGACAGGAAATGACGAGGACGTCAATGACTATATATCAGTAGAGGTAAAGGATCATGACCTCTGCCCTAGATACACAGCAAGGGTTGTCAAGAACCTGAAGATCGGACCTTCACCAAAGTGGATGCAGCAGAGACTTGCTTCACAGGGAATCCGTTCGATCAACAATCTTGTCGATATAACAAACTATGTTATGGAAGAGTACGGACAGCCAATGCACGCATATGATCTCAGCACCATAGCTGGCAACAAGATCGTGGTCCGTCGTGCAAATGACGGAGATACATTTGTAACACTTGATGGACAGGAGAGAAAGCTCGACCATGACGTTCTGATGATCTGTGACGGTGAGAAGGAGATTGGTATCGCTGGAATCATGGGTGGTGAGAACTCCATGGTAACAGACAGTATCGATACACTGCTCTTTGAGGCAGCCTGCTTTGATGGAACAAATATCAGACTTTCATCGAGAAGAATTGGACTTGCAACTGATGCGGCAGCCAAGTTCACAAAGGGACTTGATCCAAATCTTGCAATGGAGGCAATAGACAGGGCATGTCAGCTCATCGAGGAGATGGGCGCAGGTGAGGTAGTCGGCGGAGCTGTTGACGTGTATCCAAATCCTGTACAGGACAAGAAGCTTCCATTTGAGCCTGACAAGATGAATGCGCTTCTCGGAACAGAGGTTGAGCCTGAGAAGATGCTGTACTACTTCGGCAGACTTGGTCTCACATACGATGCAGAGACAAACACTCTGGATGTGCCAAGCTTCAGACAGGATCTGAACTGCATGGCAGATCTGGCAGAGGAGGTTGCAAGATTTTACGGATACGACAACATTCCTGTATCACTTCCAAGGGGTGAGGCAACAGTTGGTAAGCTCCCATACGACCAGATGATCAATGCCATCGCAAGGGATGTCCTTGAGGCAAATGGTTTCTCGGGCGGTATGTGCTACTCATTCGAGAGCCCTAAGGTATTTGACAAGCTGCTTCTTCCTGCTGACAGCGAGTTCAGAAAGACAGTTACAATAGCAAATCCTCTCGGTGAGGACTTCAGTATCATGAGAACAGTATCACTGAACGGTGTTCTCACATCACTGGCAACAAATTATAATAGAAAGAACAAGATCGCAAGACTTTATGAGTTCGGAAATGTATATCTTCCAAAGTCACTTCCACTCACAGAGCTTCCGGAGGAGAGAATGAAGCTGACCATCGGTATGTATGGTCAGGGAGATTTCTTTGATCTCAAGGGAGTTCTCGAGGAGCTCACAGACAAGGTTGGACTTAAGGGGCAGGTGACATACGAGCCGGAGTCAGAGTATACATTCCTTCATCCGGGTCGTCAGGCTAAGCTCAAGAAGGGTAGTCTGACAATTGGATTTATCGGACAGGTACATCCTGAGGTATGTGACAACTACAACCTTAAGGGTGAGGTATATGTGGCAGTCATCGATATGCCTACACTGGTTATGCTTTCAAACTTCGATACCAAGTACGAGGGAATCGCAAAGTTCCCGGGAAGTACAAGAGACCTGAGTCTTGTTGTGGACAAGGAAATATTTGTCGGACAGATAGAGGAAGTCATAAAGAAATGTGGCGGCAAGCTGCTTGAGAGCTACAAGCTCTTCGATGTATACGAGGGTGAGCAGATCGCAAAGGGCAAGAAGTCAGTGGCTTACACAATGACATTCCGTGCTAAGGATAGAACACTTGAGACGTCAGAGGTCGATGGAATCATTGCCAAGATCCTCAAGGAGCTCGGCAAGCTCGGAATCGAGATCAGAGCGTAATAGTTGATAACCACTGCCGGGAAGCCGCATGTGGTGTAGATCTGGTTTAGCATGATCGATATTATATATTTTAAATACCACCTGGTAACAGATCGTAAATGAGGTGTACCCCAGAAGGTCTGTTACCGGGTGGTATTTTTATGTTGAACGCTGAGAGGCGGGATGGTAAGGTATGTAAAAGGATTTTTACACTGTATCCGGGGCAAGGACAAAGCCTTTTGATGGAAAATATGTGATATGGGTGTTAGCATTTGCTCAGATAGAGAACTCAGAGTGATTGATAAAGGAGGTAAAAGAGGAAAAAACATGGAGATTGGAAATAAGATAAAGGAAGCGAGAAATGGAGCTGGGTTAACCCAGGATCAGGCTGCTGAGAAGATTATGGTTTCGAGGCAGACGATATCCAACTGGGAAAATGGAGTTTCCCATAGTTAAAGATACAACACCAAAGATAACGAATCCACGCTTATATGATACTGCATGAAAAAAGGTACTTGATAAAAGCAATGAAGCGCAATATCAAGTACCTTTTTGATTTGTTTTTTACATGGTTATTAAGAAAATTACTCTTATTCCGAGGTCCTCAATCGTTCCACCACAGTTCCCTTGTTAAAGAAGTGGAGAACGATCAGCGGAATAACCGCAGCCAGCAGCAGATAAAGCACACCAATGACCAGAACAGGAACCAATGTGATATTCATAGTGAAGAACCACATAGATGGCGAGTTCAAGACATTTTCCAGCACCGTCACAGCAAGCAGCAGCGCAACCACTCCACCAATGATGTCTGCACCAGCGGCATAGTAAACGCCTTCATAAACCATCAGCCTTTGAAGCTGGCGATTTGTCATACCGATACTCTGCATAGTCGCAAACTCATGGCGGCGGGTGATAATATTGGTGATAATCATATTTGTAAAGTTAATCAGTCCTGCCAATGCCATGATACAGCCAATCAGACTGCCTACAACCAGAACCATACTTGCAACAGAATTTAATTGTTCTTTCAGTAATTTTGTTGAGGTATAGGTAACAGAGGGGTTCTTTTCAACATAACTGCTCAAAAATTCCTCCATTTGCGGCTGTAAGGAATCATCCATATTAAATCCATAACTCAGCAGAGTTGGAGTCGTGTAAATCTGTTTGAACAGAGTGTCCGGCAAATACACAAAGGGCGCATCGCCACCAATATTCCTCATAGCCGTAGTTGTTGACGGCGTTTCGTCCTCAGTTCCAACGGTACAGGCTTTTGCAAGAATTCTGCAGGTTTTGACTAACTCGCCATCCCTGTAAAAAGAAATACTGTCGCCAATCTGTAACTGTTCTGTTAGGGGCGTACTTTTCGGACCACCACTCAGTCGGTCTAACCCTTCTCCAATAATGACATATTCCCCGGTTGCCATTTTTTGTGTCAGTATATCAGGATCTGTTTCGCCCTCATAAATCATCATATCCGCCCAAAAATGTTCGGAAGCGCCAAAAACATTTCCAAAGAAAAGATTTTCTGCATCCGGGGCAGTCTTCATATTATAATTTCCAAAGGCTTTGCGGAGGCTACCGTCCTGATCTTCATAGGTTGAGGTACACTCCAGTCCCTCAAAACCATAATCAACCAGCACGTTACTGTCATCTGCGGTATTGCGATAAAGATACCGTTCTTCTTCCAGACCGTCCTGCTCACGGATCATATCTACCACTTGCTGTGGAAGTGCATCTTCGTGATGTCTAAAGCCTTCCAAAGCATTGGCTGCAATCGAATTATAGACGGTAAAATCTGTTTTCGTTGTGCGGGTAATCCACTTTTCTTCATCAATGCTCTGTGTCACAATAATCATAGTGTTGAACAGAACGATACACAAAAGCATAGAAACAACGATGAATACACAGCGGCGTCTATTGCGTCCCAAGTTGGAAAATGCCATATGGGAGAGTTTTGCACCTCTGGTTCGTGTAACGGTTTTCTTTTTATAATCATCCTGCTCCGTATAGCGGATCGCCTCCATGGGAGATACTTTTGCGGCCTTTTTGGCTGGTTTGCGGGTACTGATAAATACCGTCAGAATCGTAAACAAGGCAGCTATAATAAATAACACGGGGGAGGTCGATGTCTGCAAACTTGTCGCAGAATACTCATAGCTAAAAAGTTCCATTACTACCGGAAGCAACGCCCGGCCTGCAAAGAACCCGGCAATTAAACCAATAGGCAGCCCAATCAGGGTCAGCCATACCGCCTGCCGATTGACGATGTTTTTAATTTGCCGCGTAGAAGCACCAATCATCCGCAGTAAGCCATATTGCCGAACATCCTGCATAACGGAAATATCAAAAATATTATAAATCAGCAAATAGCCGCACAATACAAACATCAGCACAAATACTACGGCAAATAAGATGGACTCCGGAGAAATCATGGCTTTTCCCATCTGGTTTTCAACAGAGAGGATAAAGTTATCCGCAGACATATCCTTTGGATTGCCCCCGATAGAGTAGACAAAGTCATCCATCTGCTCCTGAATGTTCGTCTTGTCTTTCAGCACAACGTCAGAAAAAGTAACCCCTGAGATTTCTCCATCCACTGCGCGGGTATTTTTCACTACATCTGGATTATCTTTTACAAACTGCTCTGAGAGAACCGCCACGCTGACCATATCGTTGCTTGCTTCCCACCAACCGGAAAGCACCATATCATAATGGTAGGTTTTTCCACGAATTTCAAATTCCAGCGGAACTTCTGCTCCGATCTCCGGCTCCACACCAAGGGCTTTCAAAGCCAGTTCGGTAGTAGCAATTTCATTTGCCTTTTCCGGCGCTGAACCATGCGTTGGCACACAGAATGTAAGTTCCTGCTGTATGCTATCAGCATAGTTTAATTCAACAGAATGACCCACGGCGTTGCTTGCATATCCAATCATCCGCCGATGACCTGCCTGCTCCACAAAATCACTGTTTTTCAGTTGCTCAAACTGTTCCTCGGTCATGTACCCAAAGGTTCCATCTGCCTTACTGCCTTTCTGCATCTGCATAGAGAGCTGCATGGAGGATACCATGTTAAATGCCAGTGAAGTGATGGATGTAAACAAAAATGCTGTCAGAACGATCGCAAGAATCGCCGCCAGATTACGAACCTTATTTTTTTTGAAATATTGTTTAGACAGCCGCTTGATGGTTTTTGTGTTATTATTGCCAAATAGAATGTCATTCATAGTCCCGCCCCCTTTACTGCACAATCTTGCCATCCTCAATCCGAATGATACGGTCGGCAAGCTGGGCAATCTCATTATTATGAGTAATCATCACGATGGTTTGGTGGAATTTCTGACTTGTGGTTTTCAAAAGCCCCAGCACATCGGCGCTGGTCCTGCTGTCCAGGTTTCCGGTGGGTTCATCAGCCAAGACGATAGCGGGCTTTGACACCAAGGCGCGGGCAATGGCTACACGCTGCTGCTGACCGCCGGAGAGGTTATTGGGCATATTGTTCAGCTTATCCTCCAGCCCCAGCATCTGAACAACTTCGTTCATAAACGTCTTGTCCACCTTGTTTCCGTCCAGCTCCACAGGCAGCACGATATTTTCATAGACATTCAGCACCGGAACCAGATTGTAATTCTGGAAGATGAAGCCAATCTTTCTCCTACGGAAGATGGTAAGCTGCTCATCTTTCAATGTTGAGAGTTCACGTCCATCCACAATAACCTTGCCAGAGGTCGGCACATCCAATCCACCAATCATATTCAGCAGTGTAGATTTACCGCTGCCGGAGGTTCCTACGATGGCAACAAATTCGCCCTTTTCAATGGAGAGGGTCACACCATCCAAGGCTCTGGTAATGTTCGGTTTTGCGCCATAATATTTTTTTAGTTCAGTCGTTTGCAAAATGCTCATAAAGAACACCATCCTTTCTTTTTGATAAATCCATTATAACGACCAAACCTCACAGAAATGTCACAGCCGACATAATAAATCGCCCTGAAATGTCACAATCCTGTGATATTTCAAAAAACAGGTTATTCATGTGGAAGAAAAACGGAGAATGTTGAGCCTGTTCCTACTTGGGAAGTGACTTGTATATAACCGTTCTGCAAGCTAATAATTTCCCTTGCGAGATACAGCCCAATGCCGATTCCCTCTATATCGTGGACATCTTCTTCCCGATAAAAGCGCCTAAAAATTGCTCCCTGCTGGTTTTCGGGAATACCTTTGCCGGTATCGGTAATGCTGACTTTCAGGTGCATTTCCCAGCTTTCAACGCAAACACGGATAGAACCGTACTCCGGCGTGTACTTAACTGCATTATCCAATATGTTAAATAAGGCTTCTGCTGTCCATTTGCGGTCATGGGAAACAACCAATGTTTCCGGGCAGTTTACTTCAACTTGTATGTGCTTTCTTTCAGCGCTCATAAAAATACTGCCCAGCGCCATAGCAAGAGTATCATAGATGGGCTGCTGTTTCTTTTCAAGTGAGATAACGCCAGTTTCAAGTCGGGAAGTTTTTATCATAGCCTGCATTAAGAAATCCAGTTTATCAAGCTGTGTGCCACTGGCAAGTAGAAATTCCCGCTGTTTATCCTGTGGCACTTCTTGTTCTAATAAGGTGGCATTTATCATTTTTAAGTTTGATATTGGTGTCTTTACCTGATGAGAAATATCGGAAATCAATTCCTGTAAGTCAGCTCGTTCACTGGCAACGCTGTTTTTGCTTTCCTGCATAACCTCATAAAGGCGCACCAGCCGATGATTGATTTTATAAAACAGGTTTTCTTCTTCGGCAACCTGTGATATATCTATTTTTCCATTCATCATTTCGTCTAAGGTGCAGCAAAGCATTTCAGAAAACAAAGTCAGCTTTCGCCGTATCAGTATCACAAAAGCAGTAACACAAAGTAGAAAAAGCAGACAAAACGCCATGCTACAAAATACCACAGACATTTCTTTTGTCAGGATATATAGAACCGAAAACATGACCACGGATAAAAGTAAAATGGTAGTTGCCAGTATTATGCAGACTTTATTTAAGGAGAGTTTTTTTGAAATCATTTTTGCGCTCCTCCAATCCACATATAGCCCATACCATAAACGGTTTTGATGTAGGAATGCCGGTTCGTTTCAATTTTACTGCGGATGCGGCTGATCGTTGTGGTAAGTGCGTGTTCATCCACATAATTTTCATCTGCATCCCACAGCTTTTCAAGCAATACCTGACGTGTTAGGACAGTTTGTGAGTTTCTTGTTAGCACTTTTAATAAACGATATTCCAACGACGTAAGGGTAATCGGCTGTCCTGCGAGACACGCTGACAATTCGGAAAAATTGATATACAAATTCCCGTCATCGTAGAAATCGCCGCCGGATTGTGCTGAAATGCGGTTCAGTAAAGCAGATACTTTCTTTTGGAACACGCTGATAGGAAAGGGCTTTGTTACATAATCATCTGCGCCCAGTTCAAATCCTTTCAGCATATCGCTTTCCATATCATTTGCGGTTAGAAAAATCACGACGGTATCAGGACGGCGTTCTTTTACCTCACGGCATATATCAAACCCGTTCCCATCTGGCAGATTGACATCCAAAACGATTAAATCATAATCCTGTTTTTCAAGAAATCTTATGGCAACAGCCTTTGACATAGCCCCATCCACGGAATATCCGACAGCCGACAGATTATAGCTTAATGTCTTATTCAAAAGCTGGTCATCTTCAACAACCAGTATTCGCATAGTATCACATCCTTTTTCTTTTTATAGTATCAGCAAAATGTCACAGAAACCTCACAACGAGAAAAAAATTTAGTATTCAGTCAGCTCCACAATTACATTACTCTGCTGATACAGCCAGTCCGTAAATTCTTTCGGGCTGGCTGTTCCTGTTTTTACAGCCTTTTTTCTCTGTAAGGCTTCTTTCTTAAAGTCGGAAAAGGCAGCCTGTATTTTTTCCAGACAGTCAGCCGGAAAGCCTGCGGTATTTTTTACCCGGTTTATTTTGTTGCGCCAGTTCTGGCATTCATTTTTATAAAGCAGGTCATAGTTATTTTCTCTTGCCCTCTCGTCAAATTCCCGCTTGTTTTGAAGCGCCTGTGCTTTGCGGCACTTATCGCTGCACAGCTCATACCGCTGGCTCTTTGCCAGAAAATATTTCCCACAGACCTTGCACTGCCGGAAGCAAAGCCCCCAGTCATTCAGCCTGTTCAGATAATAGGTAATCAACGGGTAGAGGGACGCATAGGCAGACACACATTCTTCTGTGCGACGGTTGTCCGGGAACCAGAGGTCAAGCCGGGTATCTTCTGATGGTGCGCCTTTGAAATAGAGGCTGCCAGCTTGAAAATGTTTCGGTTTTCCTGTCTCCCTGTCAAAGCTCATGGCTTCGTTATGGAATACCCCGGTCAGGCTGCTCATTTTATCCATGAAGCGGTCACAGGCAGCGTTACGGTCACGGGGTTCTCTGGCAAGCAGATAGCTGTTCCAGATACGGAACGCCACATACATTTCCAGAGGGTCATTGCTAAGATATTTTCCCCAGAGAAATTCGCTTGCCGCCTGCTCCAGCTCCGGCTGTTTCCATCGGTTGGAGTGGAGGGCTTGCCGCAGTGGAGAAAGCCCGTATAAGTTCCAATCTCTGTCCGTGTCACGCTCAAAGTTTATCAAAAAAGTTCCCAGCGGGCGTGTCATATCACAAAGCACCTCTGTGTTTTGGCTCCCGTTCAGCCGGAAGCGGATCTGCTGTTCTTCCCCAATCAAAATCCGCTCTTTCATTTTCTTCCTGTCCAGCGTCAGGACAAACAAAATCCTCTCAAAACATGGCTCATGCCGTATAAACTGATTCTCCATCCCTATCCCCTGCCTTTGTTTATGGTAATTATATAATTTAGTTATATCCGTTACACTCATGGTATCGCAGAAGCATTGTTTTGTCAAGGATAGTCCGCTATGATGATTGCAGTTGGTAATTTCGTGCCACACAGTACCTTGACAAGTGAATGACCGTCCAAAAGGGATATGACCGGCAGGAGAAGTGACGCATCCGGCGCACCAATGCAGGGAAACACCGCAGGAATGGGGCAGGAAAACGGCTTTGGGGGAGAACGGCAACAGGAAGCATTTTAACCTATTTGATTTATGGGAGGAACAGAATGAACGATAAAAAGAGATTGAACAGCTACGAGGATTTACCGCTGGTTCTGGATGTGGCGGACATTCAGCAGATTATGGGAATTTCAAGAGCGAGCGCCTATGAGCTGGTACACACACCCGGCTTTCCGGCGTTCCGCAGGGGCAGGCTTATCAAGGTCAGCAAGATTGCTTTCTTTGAATGGATGGCAAAAGGCTCCGAAACCGTACCGGGAAGCGACAAAAAAGCGTGAGGTATTATCCCCTGACTGCAATACTGCCGCACTTTCCAAAGGGGCATACAGAAGGAAAAACCTTAAAAATGATACCGAAACGCTACACCAAAACAGCCTATCTGCGTACATCAGATAGAAACGGAGAAAGGAGCCGGTTATGGCAAGAATGAGCAACAAGCGGCGGTTGGAATGGTCTTTCTTCTTAAATGACCGCAGCCGTATCACTTACAACGAACTGTGCCGGAAATGCCAGCACGAATGTAAACAGAGCTTCCGGGCGGTTGTGGTTGACTGCCCGAAGTATCTTTCCAAGCGTTCCAAGAAAAAGGACAAGACTGCCGGAAACGGCAAAATCCCTTAGGAACTAAGGGCGCACTTCTATACATAGTCTAAAGACCATGTATCGTGCGTCCTGCGGAGCTTACTTCTGCCGCTGATAAAATCAGCAGTCCGAGGTCTGCGTTCGCTTCGCTCCGACAAGGTGGCTACACCCCCTTGCGCCGCTAAAGCGGCTATCCCCTGTGTACCCGCCGCAAAGAGAAATCCGCTCTGCGGTTTTCCCTTTTTCATCGGGTTTTATAGAAGCACTGACACACGGACTGTCTGCGGATGGTCTTTAGCCTATGGGGAAAACAAGCAGAATAAGAACCCATACGGGTACTACCATTGCAGCAAGAACGGACAGGGATTACGCCAGTGTTCCATGCACTATATCCGCTATGATGTACTGTATGCCTATGTGCTTGCAAGACTGCAATACTGGTCTATGCTGGCACAGAAAGACGAGGACAAGCTGCTGAAACGCCTGCTCAATGCCAGCGACAGGGAAAGAAACTCTGCGAAGAAAAAGCAGGCTGCGGAGCTGAAAAAGGCAGAGAAGCGTAAAGCCGAGGTTGACGGGCTGTTTGCTAAAATGTATGAGGACTGGTCTGCCGGACGCATAACCGAGTATAACTTCAATATGCTGTCCGAGAAGTACCAGAACGAGCAAAAGGAGCTTGAAACAAAAATAAGACAGCTTCACGAAACGATGGAAGCCGCCGTACAGACCGCAGCGGATGCTGAAAAGTGGATTGCCCTAATGAAACAGTATGTCAACCCTGTGGAGCTGACCGCAGAACTTCTGAACACTCTAATTTAAAAAATAACCGTCCACGAAGCTGTCAAGGGCGAGGACGGAAGCCGTGAGCAGGAAGTAGAAATCTACTACCGCTTCATCGGCAAAATTGACTGACCTTTCTTTTTTACCCAATAATATCTTTAATTAAGGGAAACGGGAAATACCATACCAGATATTGCCAGCGTGATCAAAATGAGTGATCTCTATCATATCAGTCTGGATGAACTGTTGAAAGGAGATCAGGATATGATGAAAAAGATAGAGAAGGACACAAATATCGTAAGGTCCAACAGCAGGCTTATCGCTGTGGGCATAGTGGCTATCATAGTGGCTGTCGTTGTCACATTTGCAAGTATCATGACGGGAAATGCGGTGTTGGATTTCCTTGCGGCGGCGCTTCCGTGGATATTCATGGGGATTGCCCTTGCGTGTTTTCTTGCAACGAGAAAGCCTGATGAGAACACGCCGAAGCTCAGGGTGGCAGGATTTATACCTATCATGATAGGCGTGATGTTTATGATAGGTGGAATATATCTGATGAACGCATGTATGTGGAGAGGGATTGGAATTGGAGCGCTGGTTGTAGGCATTGTATTGAATGGAGTGGGGCTGGTAATTTTATTTTACAGAAAAAAATAGAGATGGAAAGCGTTGTTTGCTGTCCTTGAAATATTTGTGATAGTAGTATAATATGTAACTGTTTGGCAACGGATATATTGTATCTGATGCCAGACAGTTATTTTTTTGACCAAGGTGTCAGAGAATATGATCACACAAGAAGCAAAGCGGCTGTATAAATTTGAAAACACGTTTTGTGTTTCTCAGAACATGATAGATTAGAAGATGCGAGGAATTACGATATGATGAAATTAACAGATTTTTACTATGATCTGCCACAGGAGCTTATAGCGCAGGATCCACTTCTTAAGAGAAGTGAGTCCCGTCTCATGGTCCTGGACAGGAAAGACAATACGATAGAGCACAAGCACTTTTATGATGTGATAGACTACCTGAATCCGGGCGACTGTCTGGTCATCAACGATACAAGGGTTCTTCCGGCGAGACTCATGGGCGTCAAGGAGGATACGGGAGCATCAATAGAGGTACTACTGTTAAAGCGCAAGGATGACCGCACCTGGGAGACGCTGGTAAAGCCGGGCAAAAAGTGCAAGGTAGGTGCTCGTATAGTATTTGGCTCGGAGTCAAATGAACCTGACCCTGAGACAGGACTTATAAAGGGCAAACTTGTGGGAGAGGTTGTTGGTATAGTCGAGGAGGGCAACAGACTCATCAGATTTGAGTTCGATGGAATATTCGAGGAGATCCTTGACGAACTGGGACAGATGCCGCTCCCACCATATATCACACATAAGCTTGAGGATAAGAACAGATATCAGACTGTGTACGCAGAGCACGACGGATCAGCAGCAGCGCCGACAGCAGGACTTCACTTTACAACAGAGCTGCTTGATCAGATCAAAGCGAAGGGAATCAAGATAGCGCATGTGACACTCCATGTCGGACTCGGAACCTTCAGACCTGTTAAGGAGGAGAATATTCTGGATCATCACATGCATTCAGAGTTCTGTATCATAGAGCAGGATGCTGCTGATATGATCAACGAGACAAAGGCTGCAGGCGGAAGAGTTGTGTCCGTTGGAACGACAAGTACCAGAACACTTGAGTCCATGTCGGACGATGACGGAACAGTACATGCAGGCAGCAAATGGACGGATATATTTATTTATCCGGGATACAAGTTCAAGGTTATTGACGCGCTCATCACGAATTTCCATCTGCCGGAGTCAACGCTTCTTATGCTTGTTTCGGCGCTCTACGACAGAGAGCATATACTTGAGGCGTACAAGGTGGCGGTTGAGGAGAAGTACAGATTCTTCTCATTTGGCGATGCTATGCTGATAAAATAAGATAGCTTGAGATGTGTCCCAGTCACATGGACAGATTGGTATGGATCAATGTTGAACTGACAGGAGATAATTATGGGAAAGAAGATATGTGTTGTGTTTCCAGGTATAGGATATCATAGTGACAAACCATTATTGTACTATGGTAAAAAATATATGTCTGAGAATGGATATGAGATCGTTGATTTAAAATATGGCAAATTGCCGCACGGGCTTGAGAATGCATTTGCTGCAGGATGGGACGTGGTCATTCCTGAGCTTGACAGTATAGACTGGCGGGAGGCAGAGGATATAGTGTTCATGTCTAAGAGCATAGGCACCGTGATAGCAGCGAGATATGCTGCCGAGAAAGACCTCGATGTCAGACATATTTATTTCACGCCTCTTGCAATGACGCTGAAATATGCAGATGGACATGGAATAGCTTTTCATGGCACAGCAGATCCGCTTGCGGATACGGATGAGATAACAAAACTATGTGCGGCAAAGAACATACCTCTTTATAGATATAAAGGCGGAAATCATTCAATAGAGACAAAGGATATTCTATGGAACATAAAAACGCAGAAAGACATAGCGGAAAAGTATATAGATTATTTGAACTTCTAGGTCATACGGAGGGGCAGTTATATATTGCAGAGATAGCAGTGCTCATAACACTGCTTATTGGCACGGCAGTATATATACTGCTCCTTCGTGTCTTGCCGGATACCTCGTGGCTTGAGGGGTGTCAGATACGCCGGTTTACAGGAGTGATATGTCCCGCATGCGGTACGACAAGGGCTGTGCTTGCAATGCTCCACGGACATATTCTGACGGCTATGTATTACCATGTGGCGACTGTGTATCTGGCGTGCATCTGCATCATATATTTGGTGGGCAATACGATCAGGCTTGCCACAAAGGGCAGGACACCGCTTGTGAGATTCCGGTTGTGGTATGTGTATGTGTGGCTTGGGATATTTGTGGTGTCTTACGTGGTGAAGCTGGTGGTGCCGGGATATGTCATATAATGAGCGCAAGTTGAGTAGGCGTGTGCATGTCTCTCGCTTACTCACGACGACATATGATATAAGGAGTGGTTTTATGAGACTTATGATAAAACAACGGGTATTTGCCTGGACAGATACCTACGATATATATGATGAATGGGGAAACAAAAAATATTTTGTGAAGTCGGAGGCATTTCGGATGACGCATCAGGTTCACGTATATGACATTGCGGGAAATGAGATAGGTCTTATCAGTCAGAGATTATTCACATTCCTGCCTACATTTGACATCAGTGTGGGTGGCAGACCGTGTGGAAGTATCAGGAAGGAATTTACATTCTTCAAGCCTTCGTACAGTATTGAGTATGGTGGATGGCAGTGTGATGGAGATTTCCTTTCGTGGAATTACAGTGTCACAGCTGGAAGCAGGCTGGTGGCAGATATAGCAAAGCAGTTTCTCTCATGGGGAGATACATACACACTTGATATCTCAGATCCGGGTGATGAGATCATGGCACTTATGCTGGTGATAGCTATTGATGCGGTCAATTGTTCACAGAATAATAATTAATTTTTAAACAGGTATTAAGAACTCCTTCATCAGAATCCATTGATAAGAAGAAAAAGATGCTTGAGGCAAGAAAGCGGATTGAAAATAAATGAGTTATTTGACAACAGAAGAATTTGAAAGTATTTTGGATAATGTGTCGATATTTCCAGTTACTTCAGTAGAATTAGGAGATATTTCACAGTATTTTTTTGAATGTGGAGATGCAGAAGAGTATGTCACATTTTTGATTAATAAGATCGTTTAGAAAGCATTTAGAAATTATCCCTTTTATGTTTAGTCGGATGTATGATAGCAGAGCTCTGGATCATCCTTGGAATCTGTAATTGAATATGTTTACAAAAAGGCTTTTCGGGTTATTCGTAACCGGAAAGCCTTTTTTTGTCCAAAATCGGCACTATAATGTCGTTTCGTGAATTCAGCATTGAAGAGGTAATATAACAAAGTGTATAATATTCAAATATTTTACATAATGGGGTGAGTATATGAACCAAAGAAGTAAGCTTAATATAGCGGTATGCGATGATGATATATTTGTAACTGAACAGCTGAGTGAATGGATAAAGGAATATTTTGTTTCCAATCATTTGGAAGAACCCAACATATATGAGTTTGACAATGGCGAGAATCTGATAAAAAGCGAAGTGAAATATGATTTTGTATTCTTGGATATAGTAATTCCGGGAATGAATGGGATAAATATAGGCAGACGGCTTTTGGAGCAGAATGAGGAGTGCCTGATATATATAATAACGGCATACGACAGCTATCTTGATGCTGCTATGAGCTTGAGGGTGTTCAGGTATATTTCAAAGCCGCTTGACAAATCCCGTATATACCGAAATATACAGGATGGACTTAAGATATACACAACATCAAATACTAAGATATTGATTGAGACAAAGAATGAAAATATAATCCTCAGAGCTACGGAGATTATTTACCTGGAGGCACAGGGACATACGCTATTTGTGAACACCAGTGAGGGAAAATACATCTCTGTGAGAAAGATGGATTACTGGGAGAAGACATTGGATACAATGGGGTTTTTTAGAACACACAGAAGTTTTATTGTGAATATGGAACATGTAGTAAGGTTTGATCATTCATTGGTGTATCTGGATACTGGGGTAACAGCCTATCTAACGAAACGCAATTATCAAAATTTTAAGCATGCATTTATGATGTATTTGGAGGGGGCAAGGACATGACAATGGCTATGATTTATGGAATCGTTTTTCTGATAGAAGCGTTGATAGCATTTCAATACTTCGAGTGGATGTTTGTAAAACCAAGATATACGGTGATAAAGAGATTTGTTTTGGTGTTGGCGTGTTATGTTGTTTTATTTGGTTTGTTTGAACTAAATATATTGATATTTAATTTTATTTCATTTCCAGTATTCAACTGGATAATAATAAAATTCGTATATGGACAAAAAACTTTAAGCTCAGTTTTTCACAGTGTGGCAATGTCAGTAATTATGACATTGTCAGAGATGGTGGTTGTGGCGATATTTTCTGGAATCAGTCAAAAAGCCTGGGATCCATCTGGTGGTGTTTTGACTGTATTATTTCTAGCAATATTAAGCAAGTTTGTGTATTTCCTTGTGATGTTTGCAATCAGCCGATACGGGATGAGACACAGGGTTGATGTACATATGGGAGCACAGGGCTGGGTAATTCTTGTCATACCAGTGTGTGTGATAGTTGTTGTGTGTCTGCTCAATTACATGTGTTACTTTTCTGACATCAGCAAAATGCAGGAATCCATAGTGTTGTATTGTTCAATAATCTGTCTGGTGATAATTATTATTTCATTTGTGATCTACGGATATTTGCAGAGTGTCTACAAGGAGAATCTGGATAAAACATTGCAGATCCAGAGAGAAAAATATGACATTGAGTATTATAAAAAAATTATCAGTCAGGACGAAGAGCAGAAAATAATGATACATGACATAAAAAAGCATATCAGCGGGATACATGATCTGCTCGAACATCATGATTACGATAAGGCAGTCGAATATATTGAAAGGATATATGAATCCAACGAGTTGAAAGAGACTATAAGGTTTTCGGATGATCATATGGTAAATGTTATTCTTAATAGATATGCCGGCAGGTTCATTGATGCGGGGATTCATTATGATTTTGATGTGAGAAGGGCACGTATGGATTACATGCAGGTAGATGACTTAACTGTCCTTCTGTGTAATATGCTGGACAATGCCAGTGAGGCAATGAGTGAAATAGGCAGTGCCAGTGTGGAACTTAGAATGAATTCACAGGGGAACGATGGTGGAACGATCATAGCAATGACAAATGATTGTACGCATAGATATGATTCACAAAAGTCCGGTAAGCCGGATCAAAAATTCCATGGATTTGGAATAAAGGGTATGAAAAAGGTCGCAGAAAAGTATGGTGGCAGTGTTGATGCATATTATTCAGAGGATGATCAAAGATTCCATACGGTCATATATCTGTCAAATGCTACTATGTAAAACATTTTGATGTTTATGTAAAATAAAACGGAGGTGTACTATGGACAAGAAAAAAATAATGTGTGCAGCACTTATTTCTGTTATGGCATTAAGTCTTGCTGCGTGTGGAAATAAAAAGGTTGATTATGGAATGAATGGGGAAGTGATGATGCAGATAATGCGGGAGGTCTTGAGGGACAGCTTGACATACCCGATAACTGCGATGTTACTTTTGACACAGGAGAATCAAAACTTTCATCGATAACATTGAAGGATGATGATATAGAGGTTCCAGATGCTGACAGAGTATATAAGGTCAGTTTTGGCACGGTAAATGCACCATGTTCAGATGATGAACTTAAAACTATAATATCCAAACTTTTTGATGAGACATCAGAAATAAGGTGGCAGGATGGCGATGCTGCTGATTCAAAGGAGATACTGGACAACGCGATAGCAATGTATAAGTCAGAAATAGAGAAAGCCTTGGCGAATGGTGATCCTGGTTATGCCGAACTTTTGGAGGTGGAACTGGTAAAATACGAAGAAGAAAGGAAGAATATGTCTGACGAGCTGCCATTAGCTACAGAATATAAGCTTAACGAGCATTATGTTGCGGAAAAAGATGGGATACAGAGAATATTTATGGCTGCGTCGGATGCTGAAGATGGAGATGGATACAACAACAGCTATTTTACGTATGGTATGACACCTGAGGGTGAGGATAAGGCTCTTGTATCAGAGGTTCCTGGAACTGAAAGTACGTATGAGATCAATGTTGTCGGTGAAGACACATATGATGGGGACGAGAAGAATCCGATCACAGAAGATGAAGGACTCGGTTCTGCAATGAAGTTACTAGACAATCTGGGGATAAGCGGCTTTGCATGTACAGAGACAGAGGAGGCGGTAAGAGCCTGGACTGGAGGTTCATATGGTGAAGATATCTGTAAAAAGCCGGATGGATACAGATTTCAGTTCGGACGGAAGATAGATGGCATAGACGTGGTATACTCAACAGATATCGATACCGTGGATAGTATTGATACCGATAACCTTACCTATAAAGGTGGAGTTGACAAGGCGGTAATAAGTGTTGATAAGTTTGGGGTTGTCTCATCTACAGTGTATGTATATGCCGATGAGGATACGTTTGATAAAGAGGAGGTCAAGCTTTTAAGCTGGGATGAGATGATTAAAGCTGCGGGCGAGAGTATAGCCAAATATTATAAGGATCACCCGACAAATTATGGAACGGTGGAATTTAATGATGTGGAACTTGCCTATGTACCATGTGCTGATGAGTCGGGAAATAAGTATTTTGTTCCGACATGGATATTTTCTCAGAATGAATATAATGAGGATTACCGATGTGACATGCCGATACAGAGGGTATATATAAATGCGATAGATGGAAACTACATAGATATAGTGGATAACATGAAGAAGATAGGAATGTATGAGGAGACAGGCAGGAAATAGTCATGAATAAGATACCAAAGTATGTTGTTATCATAGCCTGCATATTGGTAATGGTGGTGTTGCTACCATTAGGTTATGTTAGATATAAGACGCGTTACGAAGCTGAGCAGATAAGTGTGTCAACGTCTCCAGATGGTGATTATAAGCTTGTGATCTATTCTGTTGGTGACCCGGATTTTCCATTTGGAGCTGCCCATGGAAGACTGGTGCTGAATGGCAAGGAGAAGACGGTTGCATATAGGTCATTTGAAGTGGCAAATGATGGTGCAAGATTTGACGAAAGCGATCTAAAGACGACATGGTATATTGATCGTGTGGAGGTGGTAGTGTCTGGCTCTGAACAGCGTGACGAGCTTGTGACCATGCGTTTTAATGGGCAGACCAGCAGTAGACGTCTCACGACCAGATATAGAAGAGAAGATACGGATATAGAAAAAGACAGCGAACAAGACTCTGCGATAACGGAAAAAGCTTCGGCTGACAGCAGGGAGAATGCAGAGAGCTCCACTGATTCCTCTGTTGATCCTGATGTAAATGATCAGCCAGAAAATAAGGAAATTACAGTCGGGTATCAGGCGATCTTTGAGAAATATTCAGATGCCACTGCTGGAAAATTCAAAGTGTATTGCGGCGCCTCGGAGTCATCATCAAGATGTATATTGTCTGAAAGTGATACTACAGTGGAATACATTGTATATGATGGCAAATCAGAAAATGAGAAGTGCGGTCTGTATGTAAGGTATCGCGCTGAAAAAGGCGGTGGTGGAACATATGATTATGGCAGCGCCGAAATAAAAGATATCTATGCATATATATTTTCCAGTGGAGAAGTGATAAGCAGTGGGAAAACAAACTGGGAAGATACGGGAACTGATGAGTTTGAGAGGGCAACGGAGTAAGCTGTTGTGAATAGTCCATGAACTGTGGTAAAATGAATTATAAAATAAGACTATTTAAATCATGAATTATATATATAATAAAAAGTATAAAGGCGGTGATTGTATGACAACAGTGAGCACGAAAAGTGGGAAGATAATAAATGTAGTATCAAGAGAAGAAGAAAGTAAAACGTTAACGTTGTCTGATCGGGAGATGGATGCCAGAGCTGTTGAGGCGGTTAAAGCTGCAATAAATAAAGCCAGAGTATGTAAAAAACCAATAGCGAGATATGATAAAGAGAATAAAAAAGCATATATTGAATATGCAAATGGAGATATAAAATATGCAAAATAGAAAACCGATGGTTCTTGTATTTGCTGGTCCAAATGGTTCTGGTAAAAGTACAATCACGTCTTTTTTTGATAAAGTCGGAAGATATACAAATGCAGACGATATAGTCATGTCGACAGGAATGGCAAACATTGATGCAGCAATTCTTGTGGATAAAATGAGATATGAATCCATAGAAAAAAATGAAGATTTTACATTCGAAACTGTTTTATCATCAGAATATAAAATGGATATACTTAGGAAGGCTAAGGATGAAGGATACTTTATTAAGTGTGTATTTGTGTTGACAATTGATCCTGCAATAAATATTCTGCGAATAGAATCAAGGGTAGCATCGGGGGGGCATGATGTGGAACACATAAGTTATAGATAGATATTATAAGTCATTGGGACATATAAAAGAGCTTATAGATATATGCGATATTTTACATGTCTATGATAACACCGAGAGTCCAAAGAGAATTATTCGTAAACATAAAGATGATTTGTCCATATATCCAAATGAATATTGGACAGAGCAGGATATCATTAAATTATTAGGATAAAAAGTAACACAAATAAAGGCGACACAGATGTCTGGTAGGATGCAAAGCATCACAGACTGTAGTGTCGCCTTTATTTGTGCTAAAAATAATCTATATATCTTTAACGTTCCAATCCCGTCAGATCATCATAAAATCCCGGATATGAGATATTCACACACTCGGCTCCGGTGATGTCAGTATCACCATCGGCGTTTAGTCCTGCGATGGCAAAACTCATGGCGATCCTGTGGTCAAGGTGGCTGTCGATTACGGCTCCATGAAGTGGCTTTCCGCCACGTATGATCATTCCGTCATCGGTTGCGGTTATGTCTGCACCCATGGATGAGAGAGCGTTTACCATGACATCTATTCGGTTTGATTCCTTGACCTTGAGCTCCTGGGCATCCCTGATGATAGTCTCACCGTCTGCAAAGCAGGCGAGAACTGCGATGGCAGGGATTTCGTCAATGAGCTTTGGTATGATGGAACCCTCGATGACACAGCCCTTGAGACTAGATGTCTTGACTGTTATGTCAGCGGTTGGCTCACCGCATCCGCTCACTACATTGGAGTATTCCATATCGCCGCCCATTGCTTTGATGACTTCCAGTATTCCATCTCTGGTCGGGTTGATGCCAACATTTTTGATGGTGATGCATGAGTTCGGAGTGATAAGTCCTGCAACAAGGAAGTAAGCAGCTGATGATATATCTCCAGGTACAATTATCTTCTGTCCAACAAGATTATCCACAGGCTTAACAGTAGCCGTAGTTCCCTCTGCTTTTATATTGCCACCAAATGACTCAAGCATGAGTTCAGTGTGATTTCTTGACACATATGGTTCAGTGACACTTGTCTCGCCGTCTGCGTAGAGTCCGGCAAGAAGTACACATGACTTTACCTGTGCTGATGCGACAGGGGAGTTGTAGTGTATTCCATGGAGTTCCTTTCCGTTTATTAGGAGCGGAGCACAGTCGTTACCAAGCTCGGATGTGATGTCAGCACCCATCATGGACAGAGGTGTCATGATCCTTTTCATAGGTCTCTTGCATATCGATGCATCACCTATGAGTCTGCTTGCAAATGGCTGAGCGGCAAGGATACCCGATATAAGCCTAGTGGTTGTTCCGCTGTTGCCGACATCGAGTGTGCCTTCAGGCTTTGACAGTCCATGCAGACCTTTGCCGTGTACAGTAACGACGCTGCCGTCGTAATCAATATCTATTCCCATCTGTCTGAAACAGTTCATGGATGATATACAATCTGCTCCATTTAAAAATCCGTGTACCTCGGTTATTCCATCTGCAATTGATCCGAACATGATGGAGCGGTGGGATATGGATTTGTCTCCCGGTATTGTTATCTCTCCGTTAAGTGATTTTACTCTGTTGATCTTCATAAATTCTCAGTATTCCTTTATTCTAGTGTAATATGTTTTACCTATCGGTTATAAATCTTATAGCCTGCGGCCTTCAGCACATCCTGCGCATTCTTTCTTGATTCTGCATTGTAGAATGAAAGCCTGAGAACACCCTCCTCGTCCTCGCGGTTGTGGGAGACTCCGATATTCTTGAGACTTATCTTTGCCTCAGCGATAAGAGCAGTTACCTTCGCTATTGCACCAGCCTCATCAGGTATATCTACGAACAGTTCATGATGCATTCTGATGACACCGCTGCTGTTGTTAGGAATGGAATCTCTGTAGTCCCTTGCGGATGCAAAAAATGCATTTATCCCAGCCGCATCGCGCTGCTTAATATGATAAATCATTTTGTTTATAAGCTCAACATATTCCTGAAGACCGTTTACGATATTGTCAGGATTTGCCAGAAGAATGTGCTCCCATACCACAGGATTGGAGGATGCGATCCTGGTTATATCCTTGAAACCTCCGGCTGCCAGTGATTTGAAAATATTGTCCGGGCTGTCTGCCGCTGCGACAAGATTGACCAGTGAGGCGGCGATGACATGTGGTACATGACTTATATAAGAAGTTATCCTGTCGTGCTCAACCGGAGAATATATGATAGGTATTGCTCCAAGATCTCCGATAAATGTGGAGAACTCCTCAGTCTTGCCCGGCAGAACCCCATCAGCTGGCGTGATGAAGTAATAGGCGTTCTCTATGAGCCTGTCGGTGGCCGCCTCGTAGCCGGATCTCTCAGAGCCGACCATAGGATGTCCGCCGACAAAATACCTGGCAAGCCCGAGCTCCTGAACCGCTTCATATATGTCGAGCTTCACACTTCCGACATCAGTCAGTATGGTGCTGTCTGTAAGGAATGGCCCTAGCTGGCGCAGGTATTCTATATTATAGTGGACCGGTGCACACAGAAAGATATAGTTGCATTCTGCTATGGTATGGACATCATCTGTATATTCAGTCAGCGTTCCATCGGAGACAGCTTCCTTGAGAGTGGATATATTGTTGTCAAAGCCGACTATTCTGTAATCAGGGAAAATGCGGTGGATGGATTTGGCAATAGATCCTCCGATAAGTCCCAGACCGATAAATCCTATTGAAAAATCATTCATTTTACGTTCTCCTTTAACGGTTTGACGCATAAAAGCGTTAAAGTATCTATTGGCGATTATACAGCCTTTTGAAAGACAGAGCAAGAGAAGATTCACATTGCGATAAAAAACTTGAATATCAGATGTGGATATTAAGCTAAAATAAGAAGTAAGGGAATTGTATAAGCTGAAGATTTGTACTAAAATCTTTGTGAAGAACGCAGACGATGCACATAAGAAAGGATACTGATGTGTGCGTTTGCCGACCGACCATTATAAGGAGGATAATTTATTATGATAGATACATTATGCAGGCTACTGGACGCAGGTGTTACGCAGTTTCATGTTGTGAAGAAATGTGAAGATATATTGCTGGATCATGATTACAGGAAATTAGACATAGGTGAGCGCTGGGAGCTTATGGCAGGTGGAAGATATTATGTAAAACCATATCCATCAATGCTGGTTGCATTTGCAATTGGTGAGGTGCCTGAGTATGGAAGACTGAATATAGGACTTGCCCACACGGATTTTCCGATGCTCAAGATCAAGACACAGCCTGATATGAACAGGTGCGGTTATCAGACGCTCAATGTTGAGCCTTATGGAGGACTTATCAAGGAAACGTGGTTTGACAGACCTCTTGGGATTGCGGGAAAGGTCGTGGTTCAGACAGAGGATCCATTCAGACCGAGGACATATCTGTATGATTCAGAGAGGGCTATGTGTATTGTCCCAAGTCTTGCGCCACACCTGAGAAAAGAGACTACCGGTGATAAGATGAATGTGCAGAAGGAGCTTATACCGGTATATGGGCTGAATGGGCAAAACGTTAAAGAAAAAGATATATTACAATACGTGGCTGAAGATCTAGGACTCTTGAAAGATGATATACTGGATTACGATCTGTATCTTTACAATATGGATCACATGGAGATCGTTGGGGCAGAGAAAGATATGATAGCATCGCCGAGACTTGATAACATAACATCGGTTTCAGCGCTGGTGGATACCATGTGTAAGACTGAAAAAGGTAACTGCATAAATGTGATATCATTGTTTGACAATGAGGAGATAGGCAGCAGATCAAAGCAGGGTGCAGATTCAGTGATGCTGTCAGGAATAGTAGACAGGATCATGAGTGGACTGGATATGGAGGAGAATGATAGAATGCGAATCATGAGGGATGCGTTCATGTTGTCACTGGATGTGGCTCACGCAACACATCCTAATTATCCGGAAAAGAGTGATCCGACTAATCAGATAGTCATGGGATGCGGAGTTGCACTTAAGTCTAGCGCAAGTCAGAGATATGTGTCAGACAGTGAGGCTTCAGCTGTAGTAATGGCTCTTGCAAGAAAAAATGATATAAAAGTTCAGCGTCAGGTGAACCGGTCGGGCATGGCTGGGGGACAGACTCTAGGTCCTATAGCGTCATCGTATCTTCCGGTCAGAGCTGTGGATATGGGAATTCCAATCTTGGCGATGCATTCGGCGATGGAACTTGGAAGCGCTGAGGATTACAGCCAGCTCAAAGCTTTATGTTCGGCAGTGTTTGAAATGTAATATATTACATAAGATTATAGAAGAATGAGGTATTTGAGCAATTTACTTGTACAGGTATTACGATTATGTTACAATAAGTTGATCTGTTTTAATATTTATAAGGAGAGACTCGCGATGGCGAGGAAAATCCTTAACAGGAGGATACTCATGAAAAAGAAATATTTAAAATACGCAGTGCTTTGCCTTGGTCTTGCATCTATGCTTGCATTTGCGGGATGTGGAAACAAGAACAGTGATGCAACCACAGCTAAGCCTACAGAGACGGAAGCTACAACAGAAGTGACCACGATGGCTACGACAGAGGCGACCACGGAGGCTCAGCCGGAGAAGGACAAGGATGGATTTACCATTTGCAAGGACAAAGTAAAGACACTAGACTATGTAAATGTCAGAACCACACCATCCACAGACGGTGATGTTTATCAGGAACTTGCAAATGATGTTGAACTCGACAGAGTTGGTTACAACGATGAGTGGAGCAAAGTATCCATAGATGGTGGAGAGTACTATATATTCTCAGAACTTCTTGAGGTCGTTGGCGGAGAGAAGAGTAATGCGTCAACTGAGGCGGCCACAACAGAGAGTTCATCGGATGACACCACCGAGGCCACAGTTAAGTCCAACGTGGGAAACGGAAGAATGATAGTGATTGATGCCGGACATCAGCAGACGGCAAATGAAGAGAAGGAGCCTATAGGTCCTGCCGCTACAGAGACAAAGGTAAAGGCAACCCCGGGCAATACAGGAGTTTCAACAGGGATAGCTGAGTATGAGCTGAATCTTCAGATAGCAAAGAAGCTTGAGACAGAGCTCACAGCCAGGGGCTACAATGTCAAGATGATCAGAACAAGCAATGATGTGGATATAAGCAATGCTACAAGAGCAGAATATGCAAATAATCTGAACGCTGAGGCTGTCATCAAGATTCATACAAATGGTTCCACAGACAACACAGCAACGGGAGTTATGACTGTGTGCCAGACGTCATCCAACCCATATAATTCAGCAATTTATGACAAATGCAAGGATCTTGCCACAGATGTTCTGGCGGGGCTTATTGCGTCAACCGGCGCAAAGAGTGATGGAATATGGGAGACCGATTCTATGAGTGGCATCAACTGGAGTACAGTACCGGTCACTATAGTTGAGGTTGGATATATGACAACAGCATCTGAGGAGGCACTTCTTGTTACAGATGATTATCAGAACAAGATAGTAAAGGGCATAGCAGACGGACTTGACACATATGTGACAGGTGGCGATTCATCTTCAGATACAGCGACAGGTTCAGCATCGGGTGAAGCTTCATCAGAGGAATCATCGATGGAGGCTACCACAGATCTGACAGAGTAATATCACAGCTCATAGAAGCAGTAATTGGCATAATATATAAAAAATAAAACATCATGCATGTTATACCTCATTGAATATACTGAGTGTTTCAAATCGGGGGAAGGTGCATGATGTTTTTATTTACGCGGAGCAACGAGCTAAAGTCTGAACCTTTACAACATTTATTATATGGTATGCGATAGCGCAGATACCTCCTCCGGGGTCAGCTCCCGGTAACTGCCTGTTGGCAGATCGTCTGCTATGTGCAGGTTGCCCATGGATATGCGTTTTAAAAATGTGACGGACATATTCACGGCCTGGAACATTCTCTTGACCTGGTGGAAACGTCCTTCAGTGATGGTCAGTTCTATGCGGGAGCTGCCCGTACTGCGGTCTGCCTCAATGATCTTGAGACTGGCAGGGAGAGTTGGAGTGTCGTCGCCGATATCGATCCCCTGCTTAAAGAGGGATATTGTCTGGTCGTCCACATATCCATCGATATCTGCATAATAGGTCTTAGCGATGTGGTGAGCGGGAGATAGCAGATGGTGAGCCAGCCGACCGTCATTTGTGATTATAAGAAGTCCTTCTGTATCAAGGTCAAGTCTTCCCACGGGAAAAAGGTCCTTTGTATTTTCTCCCTTTAACAGGTCTATAACAGTCTGGTGAACATTGTCCTTGGTTGCACTCACACACCCTGCCGGTTTATTGAGTAGGAAGTATCTGTATTTGGAATAGCAGAGTTGTTTTCCGTTATATTTTATTGTATCTGTGTCTTCGTTGATCTTCATGTCAGATGAAGCAGCGTTAGTGCCGTTCACTGAAACCATGCCTTTTTTTATGTACTGTTTTACCTGGCTTCGGCTGCCGATATTCATCTCAACAAGAAATTTGTCAAGTCTCATAAGAATTCTCCTTAATGTGTTATCTTTGTTGATATCATAACATGCAGGCTGTTTTATTTCACCAGATTAATGAGAAATATGTAATAAATGCGCTGAGAAAAAATGCGCGTCGTCTATAACCGCGAGTTGTTACAGAACACAACATATCGTTACGCATAGTCGTAAAAAACCACTATAAATTGATGTTTTTTTGTCATATTTGGTTGACACAATTACATGTCTAGTGTATTATATTTAACAGAAATGTAACAAACAGGCGTTGTTTGTAAATAAATGATTACGAAATAAGAATAAGAGTAAATTATTATATTATATGACAGAGGGATAAAAAATGACAAGATCACGTAGTAAAATGGGAAGATTTGTAGATCACATGAGAAGAAATGTACTTAGCTATAAGTACTTAAAGCATAATATACTTATGACATCACTGGTGGTTGTTATCGCACTTTGTATTTTTGCGGTCGTAAGTTTTGGAGAGAATGCAGACCCGTTGGCGGATGAGCTTTACGTCAATGAGAGTGTAACAATAGATCAGAGTAAAGCGGTCATGATGGCTGATGGCAGCGTTGATATGGCTATGGATGCGGCAATCCCGGCAGACAGATATGTGGCTGCCAATGATACCGCAAGAGTAGCAAGCAGCGGGCTGGGAAGCTCGTCGGCGACAACAGAGAGTATAACAGATAGCACAACAGATAAAGTAACAACAGAGGAGAGTACAACAGAGAAGACAGAGGTTATGGCAGGCGTAACAGCGTCGGTACTATATGATGGTGTTGACGTATATGCAAAGCAAGCATCAGACTCGGATGCCATTGCGACAGTAAACAGTGGAGAGGTATTTGATGTTGTATCACAGGATGAGAGCTGGATCGGTGTTCAGCTTTATGATGGATCAGTAGGATACATCTCAACAGAGTATGTAAGTGTAGATGCCTCGCTTCAGTAGTGTATAAAGTATCTTTCACCCGGATACAGGCAACATGTTATATGGAACATGGTAATAGGAATTCAACGATATTGTTAAGGTTCCAGATATTCAGAAAGGCATCACAACAAAAAAAGGATTACAGATCAGGAAACGGCAATATGCCGTAGATAAGGTCTGTAATCCTTTTTGCATGTATGGATGTGTGTGCATGAAATAGAAAGTTCTTAATGTTTTAAATTTTTATAGAAAAAGCATGCAAGCTGGGTTCTGTCGCGAAGGCAGAGTTTGTCGAGAATTGAACTTATATAATTCCTAACGGTTCCCTCACTCAGAAAAAGTCTAGATGCAATCTCTTTGTTGTTCAGTCCGTCAGCTACAAGACGTATAATATCCATTTCCTTGGAGCTTATCTCGTATTGTGTATCGGCAAATGGTGATCTTTCAACATTAGTAGAGTGTGATTCACTGTGCCCAAGAAGGTCAGGAAGTTTTCCTATTATCTCCTCGCCAAATACGGTCTGTCCGTTGTATACCGCATTTACGGCTGGGGCAATACATTCGAAATTCTGTTTTAGAATATACCCTTTTGCGCCGAGACTCAGAGCTTTGATTATGTACTCATCATCGGAAAAAGTGGTGAGCAGAAGAATCCTTGCATCCGGGTGTGCTGCGATTATGGTTTCCGACGCTTCAAGTCCGTTCATATCTTCCATTCTGATGTCCATGAGAAGGACATCGGGAGAGTATTTGTTGTAAAGCCGTACTGCCTCTGAGCCGCTGCAGCCGGTGGCGGATACTTGTATATTGTCGTCAGCCTCAAGTATGGTCTGAAGAGACAAGGCCACAAGCTGATCATCGTCAACTATAACTATATTCATATGTCATGATCCCTTCCTTTCATTATTGTTATAAGAAGTCTGAAACCGTTATCGGTGGACAGCTTCAGGCTTCCTCCAAGCATGTTGACTCTCTCCTGTATACTGAAAAGTCCCATTCCCTGACCGCTCATATGTATATCTGTACCGTTGTCTGCGATACTCAGCTGGTAAAAAGCGGGATGCTCGCGCAGGCGTATATCCATATGGTCTCCATTGCTGTGTTTAAGCGTGTTGTTTATAGATTCCTTTACTATGTTGATAAATGAATATTTGACATCCTTAGGTAGCTTTTCAGACATATCATAGTCAAGCGTGATATCTATATCGTGGACACCTGCAGTTATATCGTTAAGTGCGACACGGAGATTTACAGATTCGTCGTGAAGATCGTGCACGCTGTTTCTCATGCTGTCCATTGCTGTATCCAGAGTGGATTGCAGCTGTTCTAGAGGTTTTGTCAGTCGTTCATCTTTGTTTATGACCTTGATAGCTCCTGTCTGGAGTATGGATCTTGTCAGCATGTGGCCTACGTTGTCATGTATCTCCCTTGCGATCCTGTTTCGCTCCGACAGGGTTGCGGTGAGCACCATATTGTCCTGGTTCCTAAGCAGCTGGCGGGTATTTTCTGCAACCAGCATATCGTGTTCGACAGTGTTGTCTCTAAGGGACAGAAGCTCGGAGCGGAGAGAGTCAACATGACAGCTATACACGCTTAATATTAGCGAAAATGCCACAAGACACAGCTGCGGGAGAAATACTGCGCAGGTATTTTCTGCAACAGTGTAGACAGATAACAATACAAGCAGTGCAGATGAAAAGCGCTGTCTGTATCTGTATATGTCATAGCTTACCAGAGATACAAAAAAGTACATCGGCTCAAGAAAAAAAACGGAGATGAGATAAAGGCATATCAATGTCTCGCACAGATGAGAATATATTCCGCCTTGTATGCCCGCTCTGTCGTATTTGGTTGCTGTGGATGCACTGATGCCTGAAAGCGCCGGATAGATGGCACTTGCGATCATAGACAAAAGAATTGCGGCGATAAGCCTGGTGTCTACAGCAATGTGTTGTGTATATATAAGGACAAACGCTGCAATCAGCAGCAGACCTTTGTTGACGATGTGTTTCATGTTTAAAATCTCCAAAATGTAGAATCTCCGAAATGTAAAATCTCCAAAATGTAAAATCTCCAAAATGTGAATAGATGGATACCATATCACACAGACAAATCAGATGTCCGGCGGTATGTATGCAGCATACTAACACTTTCATTATAAATAAATATTCTAAAAAAAGGAACATGACAAATGTCACATTGTGAAGATGACGCTGTTCACTGTGAAAACAGATCTGAGGTGTATATAATGGGATTATACAATAAAGAATGCAAGCGCACGGGTATTGCAAATTGTCATGATTGCAAATGGAGACAATAAGAGTAAAAGTATCGTGTTAAAACAGGAGGGCATACATGAGTAATTTGGGAAATGCAATAGAAGTTACGAATCTGGTGAAGAGATATAAGGATCTGCTGGCGCTGGATCATTTCAGCCTTACGGTGAAGGAAGGAGAGATACTTGGACTGCTCGGACCGAATGGATCCGGTAAGACAACAACGATAAACTGTATATTGTCCCTGCTCACATTTGACAAGGGGGACATAAAAGTATTTGGAAAAGAGATGAAGCCAGACAGCTACGATATCAAGAGGGAGATCGGAGTCGTAATGCAGGATGTGGCGGTGTTCGATGAACTGACAGTGTACGAGAACATTGATTACTTCTGCGGTTTATATATAAAGGATAAGGAGAAGAGACGAAAGTGCGTTGAGGAGACCATGGATTTCGTGGACATAGCGGACTACAGAAAGTTCATGCCTAAAAAACTTTCAGGCGGACTTCTCAGAAGATTGAATATAGCCTGTGGAATAGCACATAAGCCAAAACTTATATTTTTCGATGAACCGACGGTGGCGGTGGATCCGCAGAGCCGCAACAGAATACTTGAGGGAATCAAACGACTGAATGAGGAAGGCGCGACCATCGTGTACACTTCTCATTATATGGAGGAGGTAGAGCAGATCTGCGACAGGATAGTCATCATGGACAAAGGTAAATCTGTTGCAGTCGGAACGAAGGATGAGCTTAAGAAGATGATCAAGAATACAGAGACCATAAAGGTTGAAGTGTTTGGACTTACAGGCGAACAGATGTCGGAGCTTCGCAGTCAGCCACATGTGTATGAGAACGAATATAACGGAAGCATGCTTACACTTAGATATTCCGGCGGAAGACACAATCTGGTGAGACTCATGGAATTTTTCAAGGAGCACGACATATCATTTGGCAGGGTAGTCACGGAGCTCCCAACGCTTAATGATGTATTCCTGGAGATCACAGGCAAGGAGCTCAGAGACTGATTTGAATGTAAGCTGGATTATGGATTTGTTGAAAGAATTGATATTTGTATATTTCAGATGAACCGGGATTAAAAGGAGAGAAATATGTTTATACGGGATTTCCTATATACGATAAAGATATTGATGCGTGCCAAGGTGTCTATTTTCTGGACACTGGTATTTCCGATACTGCTTGCCACATTTATGTACATGGCATTTGGCAACATATATGAACAGGATGAGATGTTTAGTAATATCAAGGTGGCGGTGGTCACTGAGGATGAATCGGCAAATGGACTTAATTATATGCTGGATGCGCTGTCGGATGGCGATGACGCCCTTCTGTCGGTTACGAGGCTGAGCGAAAGCGATGCGGAAAAGTCACTGGCTGATGAAGAGGTCGAGGGCATCATATATACGGATGATGTGAAGCTCACGGTTGCGGAGAGTTCTGTCAATGCGAGCATACTTGAGACAGTGCTTTCTGAGTACAAGCAGTACGAGCATGCACTTAAGGATATATATAAGGATGGCATCGGACTCCAACAGTATATGTCTGGGACTTCCGGCGTGGGTGATATGTCGAACCTTGTGGAAAAGCTCTCAGAACAGAGATCATATTATACGGAGAAAGCCAGCACCGAGGGCAGTCAGAACGTGTATAACAATTATTTCTATGCCATATTTGCCATGAGCTGTCTGTTTGCATCACTTTCATCTATAGAGATGATGAGCAATCTTCAGGCAAATGTGAGCGCTACGGGAAAGAGAAAAAATGTGTCCCCACAGAGAAAAATGACATTTGTTTTGGCAGAGTTTGCTGCACTGCTGCTTATACATTTTGTGGTCGAGGTCATAAGCTTTATATACATGTCCTGCATAGGAGTGGATTTTGGCGACAGAGTATGGGAGATCCTGCTTACTCTGTTTGTGGGCTGCTTTATTGGCTTGGCGATTGGAGTCATAGTTGGGGCTATATCAAAGCTTGCTGAGGGAACCAAGATAGGAATTGTGATCGGAATATCCATGGTGATGTCCATCCTTTCTGATCTGTGTATAAACGGGATAAAGTATGAGATACAGCAGCACGTGCCGATTATAAATAAACTCAATCCCGCGGCTCTGATATCGGATTCATTCTATGCGCTGAATGTTTACAGTGACCACCAGGTTTTCACTGAGAATATCGTCATAATGACTATTGAGGCTGTGGTGCTCATAGCAGTTGGGATTCTCATGGTAAGGAGGAACAGATATGCAAGTGTTTAAATCTTTTTTCAAGGTTTTGAGAAAATATATTGGGCAGATGATCATGTATGTGGGAATCCTGTGTGGAGTCATGATTGTGTTCATCAATGTGGGAAATACAGATCCACAGAACTATTATAAGGATAAAACGATCAAATATGCGGTGAGCGATGAGGATGGCAGTGAGATGAGCAGAAAATTGATGGCTTACCTGAGTGATACGCAGCAGCTTGTAGATGGCGTTGATATGGACGAACGAGGTATTCAGGATGCTCTCTACAACAGGGCGGTGGATTGTGTGATCAGGATACCAGATGGCTTTGGCGATGCATGGGCAAATGATATTGCGGATGGTCTGCTTGAGATAACGACTATCCCCGGAAGTCAGGCGTCCATGCTGTTTGAGACAAGGCTTGACAGCTACATGAATATGGTGTCTCTGTACAAGAGGGCCGGAGATGATGTGAACGATGCCGATAAGAGAGCGAGGATGGCACTTGAGCAGAAGGCTGAAGTCGATATGGCTGAAGGAAAGACCGCAGGACATTCCATGTTATATAATTTTTACAACTATCTGGGGTGGGTCATAATCTGCGTTATGGTAATTGGGGTAGCGCCTGTTTTGCAGGTATATAACAGGAAAAAGCTTAGAGCGAGAATAGAGTGCTCATCATACAAATTTTTCAGGCTGAACAGGGAACTTGTCCAGGGGATGATGTTTACTGGATGCGTATTGTCTGTAGTATTTATAGCACTTTCCAGAATACTTATAAAATATGATATAGTCTCAGCAAGGGGCGGAATGTTCATACTCAATATGCTGGTGTATGCCTGTGTAGCACTCTCGCTGGCATTTCTAGTTAGCAAGCTTACCCAGAATGAACAGATTCTTTCCATGTGTGCTAATGTCATATCACTTGGAATGGCATTCCTCTGCGGGATATTTGTGCCGAGAGAGTTCTTAAGTGACACTGTGATGGCGATAGCACATTTTCTCCCGGCATACTGGTATGCAAATGCGACAGACGCCATCGACAATTTCACATCTGGCAGTTCGGTGATAGGAATATTTGTGAGCATGGGAGTACAGGTGCTCTTTGCCGTTCTGTTCACACTTGTTGGAGTGATCGTTGACAGGTACAAGACCGCCGGCAGGGCTATGGCTTAGAAAAATTAATAATATTTTTTGTTTGACGCGCGTCAAATACGTATGTATTATGTATGTATAGTATTTGACGCGCGTCAAATACTATACAAGCAGTACTATTTAATTATTGGATGTGTCAAAGGAGGATATGAATGAAAATAATACACGAAAAACAGGATCTTACATTCCTTCGATGGTCTCATATAAGGAGTTCAAGTGGAACTGCAGGAACTTTTTTAAAGTCGGAATCCAATTTGAATGGGAGTAAGATATATTATAAACTTTCAAGATTTGATCCATTAAATGGCGTAGTTGGACATGAGTGTGTAAATGAGTTGATAGTGGATAGACTGCTCACAGTTCTTGGGGTGGAACACCTGGATTATGAGTTGATAAACAGCCGTATAGAAATAGAGGGAAAAGCGTATGACACTTACCTGTGTGCCTCTAAAGACTTTAAGGAGCGCGGTGAAAGCAAGCTGGCACTTGATGATTATTATAGACTAAATGCTATAAAGGGAGAGAGCCGCTATGATTTTTGTGTGAGATGTGGCTGGAAAGAATATATAGACCGTATGATCGTACTTGATTATATTATCCTGAACAGGGATCGCCATGGGGCAAATATAGAGGTGCTTCGAAATTCAAGGAAGAGAACGATAAGGATGGCTCCGTTGTTCGATCATGGTTTATCTCTTTTGTGTTTTTGTAATTCCGATGAGGAAGTGTCAGAAACAGATATTATGGAAGATAAGAGATGCCAGAATTTTATTGGTGGATTTTCATGTCAGGAGAACTTGAAACTGATAGGAGAAAAAAAGGATGTTTTCCCAAATAAGCTTTATATAACAGATAAAGAGTTTATTTTTGACGGACTTAGAGGCATAGTGTCAGATGTATTTATAGACACAGTATGGAACATGATATATAAGAGGTACAAGGTTTATGAAAATCTTTGAAATTATAGATGGCGACAAGGAGAAAACTGTAGGAGCACTTCTCTATTTTGAGAAGGAGCGCACATGTATAGTTGAATTACAGGAATATCTGGATGAATGGTCAGCGCCATTTTTATTTGCAAGCTATGTGAAGAATAAGGTATATACAATACCGAGAGATGTGAGCGCCCTGTGGGTAAGGGGGAGGGTGATCCCGAGTGGCAGGCAGAATATATCAGATATACTCAAAGTTCATCACCTCAAGGAATACGACGAAATGAAATTTCTTGAAATATCCGAGGGAAGATGTTCACAGGACGAAATGTATATCAGGCAGCTTGATAAGCTCCCGGAATTTGTAGTTGAACGCCAGCAAAAAAATCTGTCGGAGTGTGTTATTTTGGGTGCATATAATATTTTGTGCTTTTTCGCAGATGGTAATACGAGAAAAATAAATTTGAAAAATATATCAAAAAACGATAGTGCAGCACAGCCGATTGACAGGCTGGCTGGATTGGATAAAGTTCTGGAAAATGACAGACTTTACAGGTCTGGTAAGCTTGGCACTGGAGGGTACTTTGTCACATTCAATGATTCGATTGATATTCCTGCAGACATTTTGTATGAGTCAGGAGAGAAGGTTCCTCTTGGACTTGAGGATTTTAAGACATTTGTAAGACGTAACATTATTGATACGACAGAGAGCTGTGACATGCTTGAGTGTTCAAGACAGAATATTTCATATATGGTGAATCAGGGACAGATGTCGGTGGTGAAAGAGGATGTCCGGGGAAATCTGTATCTTAAAGGAGAGGTACTTTCAAATAGGTGGTAAGAACAATATTACACTGGAAGTTATGAGGCATGGTCTGTTATAATAAAAAACGGAGGGAGTTTAGGAGGAACGAGAAAGTGCTTAAAAAGAAAGTGCTGAAACAGAACAACTTACTCAGACTGCAGAAGAGACTTGCAGTGGTTATGCTGGCCCTGACACTTGGGCTCGGTACAGGGTGCGGCAAAGCAGATGACGGAGCGGACGGTGCTGCGTCGTCAGAAACAGAGACTTTGGCGTATGGTCAGACAAACGATCAGACAGATGCCGGAGCATCAGAAGAAGATGGACAGGAGTCAAAAAAAGCTACGGAAGACAAGGATGAGCCTTATGTAGAGGGAACATACTCAAGTGATTCGTATGACGTGGCGGAGTTTGCTGCAGAGCCTCGTAAGAAGACCGACGAAGAGGGTAATCGCGGTGTGTATTACGAGATATTTGTCAGATCATTTGCCGATTCAGACGGTGATGGTATAGGCGATCTGAATGGCGTCACGGAGAAGCTTGACTATCTGCAGGAGCTCGGAATCGATGGGATATGGCTCATGCCGATCACAGCATCCGATACCTACCACGGATATTCAGTGACGGATTATGTGATGGTGAATCCCGATTACGGAACAGAGGATGATCTTAAGAGATTGCTTGACGAAGCACACAGCAGAGATATGAAAGTCATCATGGATCTGGTCATCAATCACACTAGTATCAATCATCCGTGGTTTCAGGCGGCAAAGTCCGATGAGAACAGCGAGTACAGAGATTATTACAGGTGGGTGTACAAGACCGACAAGAAAGACTGCAATCATCTTCTCGACAAATCAAGCTGGGGGGATATGGTGTGGCACCAGGAAGGAGACTTCTATTATTATGGTGTGTTCGGCGCGGATATGCCGGACCTAAACTACAACAATCCGGATGTTAGACAGGCTGCGAAGGATGCCGCCGGTCACTGGTTAGAGCTTGGTCTTGACGGTTTCCGTATGGACGCCGCAGTTCATATCTATGGGACACACGAGTTCAAGCAGCAGGAAGATTCTGAAGCGGCAAATATCACCTGGTGGAACGAATTTGCCGGTTACTGCGAGAGCATAAATCCTGATGTATATCTGGTGGGTGAGGTATGGCAGGATGACAAGGTGCTGGAAAATTATGTCCAGCCATTTGACACGAAGTTTGATTTTGCGATTCAGCAGAAGATACTGAACTGCGAACAGAAAGGCATGGCGGTGCCAGGCTTTGAAGATTCTCTTTCCGTGGCGATAGAGAATATACAGAATAAATATGACGGCGTGGATGCAAACTATCTGAATGGAATATTTGGAGCAAATCACGATCAGGACAGGATAGCATCGTCGGTGAACAGCCTGGATAAGGCGAGACAGATTGCGGCGGTATATATGACGCTTCCAGGCAATCCATATATCTACTATGGCGAGGAGCTTGGAATGTACGGCAGTAAGCCGGATGAGATGATAAGAACACCTTTCCTGTGGGGAAGTGACAGTACATACAATACGTCGTGGGAAAAGGACGATCAGAATGCAGAGACAAAGGGACTTGACCAACAGATGGAAGATCCGGATTCAATGTATTCATATTACAAGACATTGATAGCATTGAGAAAGGACAATCCTGCACTTATGAAAGGAAGCTACAGAGCGGCATCGCTCACAAGTGACAGTGTGACAGCATACTTCCGTGAGACGGATGGACAGAAACTGCTGGTGGTGCACAACTTTGCAGAGGGCGATCAGACGGTATCACTTGCTGAGTGCGGAGACATAACAGTCACAGATGTACTTTATTCAAGCTCAGGTGAGACAGGTGTGTCAGACCTTAGTTCAGTGAAATTAGCTGGAAATGAGAGCGTGGTGCTTGAGCTTGGTGAGTAAATAAAAAATCCCAATTTAAAGGAGGCTCTCCATGAAGAAAATACTAATAACGGGTGGCACGGTATTTGTAAGCCGGTATGCGGCACAATATTTTGTGGACAAAGGCTATGAGGTGTATGTGGTCAACAGAAATTCAAGGCCGCAGGTTCCAGGTGTGAAGCTTATAGAAGCGGACAGGCACGACCTGGGAGACAAACTCAAAGACATCTACTTTGATGTTGTGGCGGACATAACTGCATATAATGCAGAAGATATCACAGACTTATGTGACAGCATTGGTTCCTTTGGCCAGTATATCATGATCAGCTCAAGTGCAGTGTATCCAGAGTATGGAGATCAGCCATTCCGTGAAGATTCAGAACGGGCACTCAACAGATACTGGGGGTCATATGGTACGGATAAGATTGCTGCGGAGGATGCATTACTTGACAGAGTGAGTGATGCTTACATACTCAGACCACCATATATTTATGGACCTATGAACAATGTATACAGGGAGGCTTTTGTATTTGACTGCGCCAGGGCGGACAGACCATTTTATCTGCCCGGAGATGGTGGAATGAAGCTGCAGTTCTTCCATGTGAAGGATCTCTGTATCCTGATGGAGAGAGTAATAGAGGAAAAGCCGGAGACTCATATCATGAATGTGGGAAATGTGGAGCCGGTCACTATAAAAGACTGGGTGACGATGTGTTACGCCTGCTTTGATAAGATCCCTGCGTTTGTAAATGTCAGTGAGGATATAGAACAGAGAAATTATTTCAGTTTTTATAACTATGAATATTATCTCGATGTGCAGCAGCAGAACAAAATATACCCGGAGACAATATCATTGGAAGATGGATTGAAAGAATGCGCAGAGTGGTATGTGGAAAATGAATCAGAAGTTGGGAAAAAGTCATATATGGAATATATAGACTGTAATTTAAAATAATGTACGTTGGTGCAGCGATATTGTAAATGATATGTATTTAGGGAGATCTGGAGCTTCGGCTCTGGATCTTTTTTTATAGATATACATTCAAATATCGTCGAGATATACGATGTGTATAAATTCATTAAGAAAGTGTAAATTCGTTATAAGTGGGTTTACATCTTCGCTAGCATTGATATAATGCAGATACATAGTGAGAGAGTTCTTGACAATGATGGAGTTTTACTCATTGTTCTCAAATAAGATTTTAGTTCTTTTTTAGTAGAAATAAGTGATCTGAAATTTCTATAGTTTAATTTCCATAATGATTTTTGGCAAATATAAAATAATAAAGGAGTTACTGAATGATAAAAAACAGGAATGTTAGTATAATAACGGACGAAAATAATAATCAAATAGTAATTATTAATGACAAAAAATTTAAAGGCTTATCAAAAGATGATTGGCAGCAGATAGAAAAATACTTAAAAGGCTATATATCGGATTGTTATGAAATTACAGAAACAAATGATGTTGTTTATATTGGAAAAGAATTTCCGTCTGAATATGCAGGTTCGAGAAGCAGAATTGCATTAAAAGGTGCAAGAAAAAAGGCAAAGGCATCAGCATCACAGGGAATTCCAGAGCTAATAAAAATAGCCCAAAATCCACGTTGGGAAGAGAATAAAGAGCAAAAGCATAATAAAGATGCTAAATATGGTTGGTATAGATATGATATAAGGTTTGGACTGCCTGTGTATGATGATAAAACGGGCAATTTAGATAGATATAATATATTCACAGCTATTCTTCTTATAAAACATTCAGAGGATGGTAATAAGTACCTGCATGATATTACCACAATAAAAAAAGAAACGAGCAGCCCGCTTGAGTCGTAAAACTGTACGGTGAAAACCCATTTCTTTTGATATATTCTATTTCAGTCTTTTTGTTTTGTCAAGAAAAAACATCCTCCATCATATTCATAACGAGTATGATGGGGGATGTTTTATGTCTACACTATAATAAATTACTTATTGTTAGCGTTGTCCTTCTCCTCACGCTTCTGATCCATCATAGCACGAACCTTCATTGAAAGACCGAACAGGTTGATGAAACCTGAAGCATCCTTGTGATCGTAGAGGTCGCCAGTTGTGAATGAAGCAAGGCTCTCTGAGTACAGAGTATAATCTGATGTAGTACCAGCCTTGATGATGTTACCCTTGTAGAGCTTCATCTTTACATGACCAGTTACACGCTCCTCAGTCTTGGCAACAAATGCTGAAAGGCTCTCGCGGAGAGTGCAGAACCACTTTCCTTCATATACAAGTGCTGCGAACTTTGTTCCAACAAGCTTCTTGTACTCCATGGTATCACGGTCAAGTGTGAGCTCCTCAAGCTGCTTATGAGCCTCTGTGAGGATAGTTCCACCAGGTGTCTCGTATACACCACGTGACTTCATGCCGACAACACGGTTCTCAACGATATCGATGATACCGATACCGTGCTTTCCGCCGAGCTTGTTCAGCTCACGGATGATATCAGAAGTCTTCATCTTCTTGCCGTTGAGTGCTACAGGGTAGCCCTTCTCGAAGTCAAGGTCAATGTACTCAGGCTCATCAGGTGCCTTCTCAGGTGTAACTGAGAGAACCAGAAGGTCATCGTAGTTTGGCTCATTTGCAGGATTCTCAAGCTCAAGGCCCTCATGGCTGATGTGCCAGATGTTACGGTCACGGCTGTAAGAATGCTTTGCATCAAATGGAAGATCGATGCCGTGTGCCTTACAGAATGCGATCTCATCCTCACGTGACTGCATAGTCCACTCAGGCTGTCTCCATGTAGCGATAACCTTGATGTCCGGTGCAAGAGCTTTGATAGAAAGCTCAAAACGAAGCTGGTCGTTACCCTTACCTGTAGCTCCGTGGCAGATGGCAACAGCGCCTTCCTTACGTGCAACCTCAACAAGCTTCTTTGCAATAATAGGTCTTGCAAATGAAGTACCGAGAAGATACTTGTTCTCATATACAGCGTCAGCCTGAACTGTTGGCATGATGTACTCATCACAGAGCTCATCTACAACATCGATGATGTAAAGCTTCTCAGCTCCTGAATACTTTGCTCTCTCGTCAAGTCCCTCAAGCTCGCTCTCCTGACCTACATCTATACATGCACAGATAACATCGTATCCGTATGTCTCCTTTAACCATGGGATGATGGCAGTGGTATCAAGACCGCCTGAATAAGCCAGTACAACTTTTTCTTTAGCCATTTTAATAAATCCTCCTATAAATATAGTGTTTTGAAAAATTACTTTATAATATATTCCATTTTTCGCCTACATGAACTATACAACGCAAATGTATATTATGCAAGCAATTTTTCAAAATATCCATTCAATCAGCGTATAATATGCATGTGATTTATGCATGTATACATAGCTAAATGGTGGCAAAAACGTTGATAAACCGTATATTTTTAACGATTATGCAAATATTCAAAAAAACCATTGCATAATATGCAATCAAAATGTATAATTATAAAAAGTTTTTTATAGGAGGTATAACATATCGTCTGATTAGATGAATGTTGACTAGGCTGACTAAGTGGGTATACAATCAAACAGGATATGCCTTAAGACAAATCCGTGGGAATGAAAATATAAATTTTTACATATATATGGAGGCAGTTATGATTAAGGTAGGAATTATCGGATCAACAGGATACGCAGGACAGGAGATAGTAAGAATCCTTCTTGGACATAAGGAAGCGGAGATCGTATGGTACGGTTCAAGAAGCTTTATCGATCAGAAATATTATCAGGTATACGGCAATATGTTCCAGATCGTGGACGCAAAGTGTATGGACGACAACATGGAGGAGCTTGCATCAAAAGTAGACGTCATATTTACAGCTACACCACAGGGACTGTGCGGATCACTGGTGAATGAGGAGATTCTGTCAAAGGTGAAGATCATAGATCTCAGTGCAGATTTCAGAATAAAGGATGTTGCTACTTATGAGAAGTGGTACAAGATAGAGCATAAGAGCCCACAGTTTATTGACGAGGCTGTGTATGGTCTCTGTGAGATCAACAGGGAGGATATAAAGAAGTGCAGACTTCTTGCAAACCCTGGATGCTACACAACATGTTCCATCCTTTCACTCTACCCACTGGTTAAGGAAGGTCTGGTTGATGCCAACTCCATCATTGTTGACGCCAAGTCCGGAACATCAGGTGCAGGAAGAGGTGCGAAGATCGCAAATCTTTACTGTGAGGTCAATGAGAGCATAAAGGCTTATGGAGTTACGACACACAGACATACCCCTGAGATAGAGGAGCAGCTTGGATATGCGAATGGCAGTCCGATAGTTATCAACTTCACTCCACACCTTGTTCCTATGAACAGAGGAATACTTGTGACAGCATATGCCAACCTCAAGGAGAAGGTCGATTACGATACAGTGAGAGCCACATACGATAAGTACTATGCAAATGAGAGATTTATCAGAGTCCTCGACAAGGATGTATGTCCTGAGACAAGATGGGTTGAGGGCAGCAACTATGTGGATGTCAACTTTAAGATAGATGAGAGAACAAACAGAGTAATCGCCATGGGAGCACTTGACAATCTTGTAAAGGGTGCTGCAGGTCAGGCGGTTCAGAACATGAACATCATGTTTGGATTTGACGAGGCAGAGGGTCTCCGCATGGCTCCTGTTTTCCCATAAATTTGGAAATAAGGTGGTAGGATGAAGATAATTCCGGGAGGCGTGACAGCCCCTGCTGGATTTCGGGCAGCGGGACTACATGTTGGAATAAGAAGAAATAAACTGAAAAAAGACATGGCACTTCTGGTGAGTGATGTTCCTGCACATGTAGCGGGAGCATTTACACAGAACATGGTTCAGGCAGCACCGGTCATATACGACAGGCGGCTTTGCCAGAATGTGGGAATGTGTCAGGCGCTGGTGGTAAACAGCGGTGTGGCAAATACCTGTACCGGAGAGCAGGGAATCCATGATGCGGCGGCCATGGCGGCCCATGTAGGTAAGAGCCTTGGCATAGATCCAAGCACGGTTGCGGTGGCTTCTACAGGAGTCATAGGGATGAGACTTCCTATGGATGTCATACAGAGCGGTATAGATATGCTGGTGCCAGAACTTTCATACTCGATAGATGCCGGAGCTGATGCGGCGGAGGCGATAAAGACGACGGATATCTATAAGAAGGAGATAGCCGTAACTTTAGAGATCAAAGGGCAGCAGGTCACCATAGGAGGCATGTGCAAGGGATCCGGAATGATCAATCCAAACCTTGGAACCGTACTCAGCTTTATCACGACAGATCTGAATATCAGCTCAGAGCTGCTGGGCAAGGTGCTTAAGGCTGATGTGGTCGATACATACAACATGGTGTCAGTGGACGGAGATATGTCCACCAACGACACTGTCATGATATTTGCAAATGGTATGGCTGGTAACGAGGAACTGCTGGAGACCGATGAAGACTTTCCTGCATTTGTCGAAGCGATAAGATATATCAACAGAGCATTTGTCAGGGCGATAGCCTCGGACGGAGAGGGCGCTACCAAGATGTTTCAGGTGGATGTGTCGGGTATGCCTGATAAGGATACTGCAAGGCATCTGGCAAAGGCTATAGTAGCCTCCAATCTTGTAAAGTGTGCCATGTACGGAGCCGATGCCAACTGGGGCAGAATAGTATGTGCCATGGGGCAGAGCGGAGTGAAATTCGATCCGTACAGGGTAGATATAGAGATATCCAGTGTGGCAGGACATCTTGAGATTGTAAAGCATGGAGTGACGACGGATTATGATGAGAAAGAAGCCAGTCACATACTCTCAGAGAAACAGATAAAGCTCAAGGCACATATGAATATGGGGGATGAGACAGCCACAGCATGGGGGTGCGATCTCACATATGACTATATCAAGATAAATGCGGATTATAGGAAATAAAATGTAGATTTAAAAATAGACTGACTGAATAAGGTGTATTAATCAGCGATATTGATCGGGTTAAACCCTAAAAGATACACTTGGAAATACAAGAAATATAATATAGAAGAAAGAAGGACAGAGAAATGGTTATAGGTGATTACACAGTAGATCAGGTAATTGAGAAGGCACAGACACTGATAGAGGCTATGCCGTATATCAAGAAATTTCAGGGCAAGACAGTGGTTGTCAAGTACGGCGGAAGCGCCATGCTTGACGAGAATCTCAAATACAATGTTATAAAGGACGTTGCCATGCTGAAACTTGTAGGTATGAAACCGGTCATCGTACACGGTGGCGGTAAGGAGATCAGCAAGTGGGTTGAGAAGGTTGGCAAGGAGGCAGAATTTATCAATGGTCTCCGTGTGACAGATGCAGAGACTATGGAGATCGCAGAGATGGTTCTTGGTAAGGTCAACAAGAGCCTTGTAAGCCTCATGCAGAAGATCGGACTTAAGGCAGTTGGAATCAGCGGCAAGGATGGCGGTATGTTCACAGTCAAGAAGAAGTTCCCAGGTGGCAAGGATATAGGTTATGTGGGAGAGATAACAAAGGTTGATACATCACTGCTCACATCGCTCATCGAGGACGATTTCATTCCTGTTATTGCACCTATAGGCGTGGATGAGAATTATGAGGATTACAACATCAATGCGGATGACGCAGCATGTGCAGTTGCCACAGCTCTTGAGGCTGAGAAGCTCGTATTCCTCACAGATATCGAAGGCGTATTCATTGATCCTACAGACAAGTCAACTCTTATCTCAGAGATGGATATACATGAGGCAAAGGACATCATAGAGAAGGGTGTTGTCGGCGGTGGTATGCTTCCAAAGCTTAACAACTGTATCTCAGCCATGGAGAACGGGGTTTCAAGAGTGCATATCCTTGATGGACGTCTCCAGCACTGCCTGCTTCTTGAGTTCTTCACCCAGAAGGGTATCGGAACAGCTATACTCAAGGAGCCATTGTTCTAGGAATGGACAGCATATAATATGATCTAGCAAGGTTGCATTTGCTACTTTGAAAAACAGTATACATCACCATATTTGAGGGGCATCAGATGCTTTGATAAGGGTGACAGTATACTGTTTTTTTGTTGTATTGTAAAAACTATCAATCTGATGTGTAGAAAAGGGTTGTTTTGTGAAAAAAGTAACAAAAATGAAATAAATTAGAAATATATTGTTGTAAAATATAAAATGATTAGATACAATGAACCTGTGTAATTCCGTGCAGACACAGGAGGTGTCGGCACAGTGAATAAAATATTAAAAAAAATACAAATGTTAATACGCAAAGGTCTGTTTTTTATATTTGTGGGTTTCATATGTATCACTGCCTGTGGATGTGGCAGTGGAGAGATCTCCTTATATGAAGATATGGAGGCAGTTTCTAGCAATCAGTCCACGGAGACAGGAGATGAAGATGATTTAGAGACTGTGGATTCGGATGATTCAGAGACTGCAAATTTAGACATTTCATCTGAAAAAGTGGGAAAGATAAAGGTATATGTGTGTGGGGCGGTGAGGTCGCCCGGTGTATATGAGCTGGATGCTGATGCAAGGATCAATGATGCGCTTGAGGTGGCGGGTGGCTTTGCTGAGAATGCGGACATAGATATTGTTAATCTGGCGGATGTGGCTGCCGATGGTCAAAAGATATATTTTCCGGTGGAAGGTGAGGATATCCAAAGTGACATTGGAAAAAATCAGAATGGTCAGGCAGATGCTGGATCAGACCGCCTCATCAATATCAATGAGGCTGGCGTCGAGGAGCTGACAGAACTTCCCGGTATCGGTGAGACCAGAGCAGGGCAGATTGTTGAGTACCGACAGACTTATGGCAGATTTTCGGACAAGGAGGATCTGAAGAATGTCAGTGGTATAGGAGACAGCATATATAGGAAACTGGAGACATACATAACTGTAGATTAGAGGACCCGGGAGAGACGGAATTTGATAAAGTGAAGAGAAAGGAAGTTACAATGAAAAAGGTTCTTGTTGTTGATGATGAGAAGTTGATAGTTAAGGGATTGAAGTTCAGCCTTGAGCAGGATGATATGGAGGTGGACACCGCATACGATGGCGGTGAAGCTGTTGAAAAGATAAAGAACAATGATTACGATATAGTACTTCTGGATATCATGATACCTGTTTATACTGGCATAGAGGTATGTCAGATGGTTCGTGAGTTTTCAAATGTACCGATAATCATGCTCACAGCGAAGGGCGAGGATATGGATAAGATCATGGGCCTTGAGTACGGTGCCGATGATTATATAACAAAGCCGTTTAACATACTTGAGGTTAAGGCTCGTATGAAGGCTATTCTCAGAAGAAGCGGCAAGAAACAGGCTCCTGTAAAGCAGAGCAATGTCATGGAGGTAAATGGTATGAAGGTTGAGCTGGATAGCCGCCGCGTGTTCGTGGGTGGCAAAGAGCTGAATCTCACTGCGAAGGAATTTGATCTGCTTGAGCTCCTCATGGCTCATCCCAATAAGGTATATTCTAGAAATGAGCTCCTGAGTACGATATGGGGAGATTCATATCCGGGTGATGCGAGAACGGTTGATGTCCATGTCAGAAGACTCAGAGAAAAAATCGAGGCAAACCCAGGTGAGCCGGTATACATTCATACAAAATGGGGAGTAGGATATTTCTTCAAGGGATGATATGAAAAAAAATAGAGATACAGTTGGTGTAGAGAAAATTAAAAAAACAAGCTCCAACGCAGAGCTCCAGGCGGATAAGGCCAAGGATGAACAGCCTAAAGCCTCCCAGAAGAGTGATGAAAGAAGACGGTTTACGGTCAGCCAGAGACTGATAATCTCAGTGATGGTGGTCGTATGTGTTGCCGTTTTAGTGTATATCGGACTTGAGGTCGTTATAAGGTCTGTTGATGCGAGAAACGAACGGGAATTTGACAGACGGGTGGCTTCATGTGCGGACTATGCGGTATATGCAGTCAACAGTTACAATGCGGATGGAGATATGCGAGAAGCCGTGGGAGATATAAAGACCATGGCTTATTCTCTGTCAGGAAGGATACTTGTCATAGATCCTGGGTACAGAGTAGTGGTGGATTCCTATGACAAAGAAACAGGCAAATATATGGCGGATCCTGAAGTGCTTCAGGTCATGACTGGCAAGACACCGGAGGTATCGGAGCAGTATGACAGAGTGTACAGGAAGATAATGCCGGTGGTCGACAGTGAGGGATATACGGATGCAGTTATAATCTTTGCTGTTAAGATCGATGAGCTTGACAACTACAGTGCAGGACTCAGACGCAATTCCATGTACCTGTTTGCGCTTGTGGTTATACTAGGCATGGTTGCAGCGTACTTTATAGCCAAACTGTCTGTGAGGGATGTCAACCGAACAAGAGGTATTATAGAGGGCATGAAGGGTGGAAGTCTCGAACAGATGGATACATCGGGCATGTTTGGTGAGATGAAGGCCCTGACAAAGGATATCAACAATATATTCAACAAGGCACAGTTGCTGGAGGAATCGAGACAGGAGTTTGTTTCAAATGTGTCGCATGAGCTGAAGACTCCTATCACTTCGATGAAGGTGTTGTCAGAATCACTTCTTACACAGAGCGATGTTCCTGCCGAGATGTACAGGGAATTCATGGAGGATATAGTCCAGGAGATAGACCGGGAGGCTGAGATCATAAGCGATCTTCTTACTCTGGTCAAGACGGACAAGGGACCAGACAGCCTTAATAAGGAATCTGTTGATATGGATGAATTCATGGATCTCATATTAAAGAGACTGCGTCCGCTGGCGGACAAGAGAAGTATACAGCTGTCATATGAGAGTTTTGGAGAGATACACGCCAGCATAGACAAGGTGAAGTTCACGCTTGCTATATCAAACCTGATAGAGAACGGTATAAAGTACAATGTTGATGGTGGATGGATAAAGGTATCGCTGAATTCTGATCACAAGAACTTTTATATAAAAGTTGCGGATTCGGGGGTAGGAATACCGGAAGACTGCATCAATCATATATTTGAGCGTTTCTACAGGGTGGATAAGGCGCGAAGCAGGGATACTGGAGGAACAGGACTTGGTCTAGCCATAACGAAGAACATCATTATTCTTCATAAAGGAACAATAAATGTTTATAGTGAACCTGGAAAAGGCACAACGTTTACAGTTAGAGTACCTTTGGGTGAACAGTAGAGGATTGAAATGAGACAAATTTTAAAAAATATAGCCATGGCGGCTGTGGTTATGTTGCTGACGCTGGTGATATGGGGATGCAGATCAGACAGTGATTCCAGTAATATAACAGATCAGAAAACTTCTGTGGAGGATGGTTTTTACATTTATTATATCAATGATGGATGGACGGATATCTCCATGAAGAAAATGGATGTTGACCAGCAGTTGTCGTCTGAGAATACAGTTGATCTGGTCATGAAAGCCCTGCTTGAGGGTGGAGGTACATCAAAGTTTGGGACACCAGTTCCTGCCGGAATGACTTATCAGAGGTATATATATGATGGGTATGGAACGGTCAATCTCATATTTGAAGCTGATCTTGAGAATGTTGATCCGTATGCTCTAGTGCTCAGCAAGGAGGCGTTTGTAAAGACACTGAGTCAGATCGATCAGGTACACATTGTGGTGTATGAGATGGTGGATACAGTCAATGAAAGCAACGTCGTAAAGGATAAATTAACGCTGGAATCATTTGCGGATATAGACAACATGACTGATTCGGAAAAAGAGATAAGGATATTTATGCCGGATTCATCTGGGACAGCTTTGGTGGAGAAATCTCTCACGTTGGATTATTCACAGAAAGAGAGTCTTCCAGAACAGGTTATGAAAGGGCTTGGCAGCTCTTATGATGGAACGGTCACACCACTTAACAACAAAACAGTGGTGAAGAGCATAAGTGTTGAGGACGGGTTGTGTACAGTCACCTTCAACGATGCATTTGTAAATGGAAAAGAAGGAGTGGATGACAATGTCCTGGTATATTCCATCGTCGATTCACTGCTCGAACTTGATGATGTGAACTTAGTTCAGCTGCGGCCTGACAACACAGGAAACAGGCTAAATGATATAGATCTGGAAAGAAAGTTTACAGGAGATTATTCGTATGTAACTAGATAGGGTTATGTGCGGTGAGGAGGAAAATAACATAAAGAGACCATTGTTCTGGATAGCGGTATGCTTTGCGCTTGGAGAGGCGTATGCAGTGGCAGCTGGACATTCAGTTATCGTAAGTGGTCTGATGATAATGGCTGCGCTGGTTTTGTCAGTTTGTACTGACAGAGCCGGTACAGCCATGTCTTTTTTTCGTAATCCGATATACAGAAGGCTATTGACAGGAAACATATTTCTACTGGTTACACTCTTAGGATTTATGAACATAAGATCTGTAGACAGACAGGGACAGCTTGCCGATGAGATTACGGAGATAGACAGGTGCCGTGTTGTATGTAGTGTTTATGACGTTAGAAATGCCAACAAAGGCTATCATGTATACGTAAAGACAGAGAGCATGGATAATCAGCGCATTGGTACAAAACTGATCCTGTATATGGATAATGTGGATGACATAAAGATGGGGCAGTAGATTGCGGTTTACGGCAGAATTGAGAGACCGGACATTGCATCAAATCCCGGTGAATTTGATGCACGTTCATATTATGCATATAAGGGAATATATATGATATGCAGGGATGCCGTCATCACAGAAAGGGGAAGAGGGTACAGCACCATAAGGCAGTTCCTTTATAGCTTCAGGCTAAAGGCAGGTGAGACACTGGACAGATACCTGGCAGTCAGGGATGCATCAGTTATGCGTGCTATGCTTCTTGGAGAAAAGAGTGGTATAGACCGGGATACAAAGAGACTTTTCCAGCTTAACGGAATAGCGCATATATTGGCAATATCCGGTGTTAAGACTCTAAAGTTGGATATCCCCCTAGTGCCTGAAACCCGCATAAACTGGGCATTTGTGCCACTACATATCGCTATAATTTACATTCTAAAACTGTGCTTAGACGAGGAAATTATTCCCCGTTGTCGTTTTCCTTGTTCAAGGGGGTATTTCACAAAATGTATAAATTAGCAAAAGAAGCAATAATTCAGCGTAAGTTTAATCTTATGGCAGAAGTCTAAAAAATGGCAAAAGGAGAAGATGAATATGGCATATAAAAAATATAGAGAAATGAAGGTTTATGAAGCAAGTGGATATCAGTACAAGCGGACACCGAGCATTGTGTTGAAAGGGAAATGGCTCTCGGAACTAGGATTTGACATTGGGGAGCAGATTGAAGTGAAGTGCGAGGATGGACGCCTGATTATAACTAAAGCAAACGAAATATGGCAATGCGAATAGGAGCGTTTTATATATTCAAAGCAGAAAGAAAAAGAGCTTGAAACTGTTCGCAATCTCGAATATAATAAGAGTGTTGAATTGTAATTTTTCCTGTCCACGGAGGGCTAAAAATGGATTACTTAACATCAGCAGAAGTAGCAGAAAAATGGAATATATCACAGCGAAGAGTCGCTATATACTGTAAAGAGGGAAGAATTGATGGTGCAGTCTTAAAGGGACGAATGTGGATGATTCCTTCGGATGCAACAAAACCAGAGGATCCTAGACGCATTCATAAAATAGAACACCAAAAGGGCATGAGATAATATGCGAATAGGAACTCTACGGGTAGATATGCACATTGATATTTAAACGATTTATGCTGAGAGTTACATAAAATATGACAAAGGAGCATAATCGAAGATGGGAAACAAAAATACAAACTTGCAAATGGCCAAAAATGCCAAGGACGATGAGTTTTACACAACATATGAGACTGTCGAAAAGGAGATGGCACATTATGTGCAACATTTTGAAAGAAAAACGGTCTTGTGTAATTGTGATGATCCATTTGAATCAAATTTTTGCAAGTTCTTTTTGAAAAATTTTAATGTCCTAAAACTGAAAAGGTTGATATGTACTTCCTTTAGTTCATCAAAAGTTATGGGTACTCAGGTCGCTCTTATGGATGATGATAGCAAAGTGCTGACTAAAGGAAATGGATATGTTCTGGATATTACCGGAATATGCGAGGGACAGGGTGAGTTGTCGGATGAGTATGTTACTCAATTTTTGCTGCAGTCTAAAGTTATAAAAAAATTAAAAGGGAAGGATCCAAATGGAGATCCTAAATTTATCATAGCAGAGGCAAAGTATGGTTCTTCGCAGTTAGGTAACACCAAAAAGAGCGGTCCGCAAATGGGTGATAAATGGATAAAAAATAATATAGGAAAAATAGTCGATGACCCAGATGACATAATCGAAGGACTTGCAACTGGTGATACTGTTAAGGAATTGTTCAGAGTAAATGTAAGTAACGATAACGGTTTAGTAAATGTTACAACTAGTGTTAAGTCATTAAAGTAGACAATTATTTACATCAAGAATTTTTGATATTAAGGAGAATATTATGCGAGATACAATTAAATCAAAAGAGTATTTTGATGAGTATATTTTGAAAATGTCAGAAGGAATCAAAAGATTTGAAGAGGGTATTGCTGCTGGAAAATACTTAAATGACAAGATACTTTTTGTAAAAGATTACATTTTACAAAAAAAAAATCGGGATAATAATCGCTAAGTATTCAAAAGGTGATTCAATTGAAGAAATAAAAAAAGAATTTGAATCTTCTTTAGATTTGTTTGGTGAAGCTTGGGATGATTCAGTATACGAGAGCAATATTATTTTTGCTTCTTTAGCATATCTTCTGAATTTGGACGATGGTAAGTTGAATATAATAAAAAATAAATTGAGGAAATCTGAAACATATGATTCATTATTAGATTTTATCCTCATTGGAAATAAAAGTGAGTTTGATACATCGAAAATATCCTTTCCTCGTCCATACAAAAAGTTAGTAAAAAGCATTAACGATGAAGATAGAGATGCTTTTCTAAAATATTTGAGAGGATGGTATAAAGGCTCTGTAGATAGTGCTTGGTATGGTACACATGAACTGGTGAATAAATATCAGTATTATGGATATTGGTGTTTTGAAGCTGGTGCTATTGCAAAAAGACTTGGTTTTATAGATGACGATTTGAAAAATGAGCAATATTATCCATATGATATGGTTCATTTCGTATAATGATTCGTAAACAGTCCAGAAGAGAATGGAGTGATAAAATGTCAGATATACAAAATGAAAGACTCATTGAGTTTATATCTAATTCAAAAGTGGCGTTTATTAATGGTCAGTTCCAAGAAGCTTTTACACTCGCAAAAGAAGCAATTAAGCTTGATGAAAACTGTGCAGATGCTTATCAGTGTGCAGCTAATGTATGTATGTCACTTGGTAGATATGAGGATGCAATTGAGTATTACCAAAAAGCTGTAAACTGCGATCCGAACAATGGAAATCGCTTTTTCAGCCTCGGCTATGCACAGGCAAGCGTAAATAAGATTGCTGAAGCCATGCAGAATTTTGCTAAAGCAGATGAGCTTGGGCTGAATGAAGATGCCGCAGGACAGATGTATCATATCCTTGGAATTGTAAATCAGGAGTTTGGAAAGCTTGATGATGCTCTCATCAATTTGAAAAAGTCGGAGCTTATCATTCCGGCAGACATGGATATACTGAAACGCAAGGCGGTTATCTATGGGCTTCTTGATGAGATTACAAATGGCTTGCAGACTGCTAATCAGATGAAGCTGCTTGCACCATCTGACTATTCCGGCTATCAAGCTGCTTACATTTTGCTCAAACAGGCTGGACGTATAGACGATGCGTTTAAGGAATTGCGTTATGCTCGAATGAACCTCCCCTCCTTCCCTTTCGCTCTTTGCGGGGATATGGTGAATTACGAACTTGTTAAGCATGAACAAGATGGCGACACGATTCATTTTGAGAAAGCGTTAGCTTATATTAAGCATTTCCTGAAAAAAGAGAAACCGAGTATTTCTGATGTTGTCGAGTGCTATTTAACTGCCGCCGATCTCTATCTTCAGCTTGAAGATGCTGATAAAGTCATAGAGTGCTTAGTTGCAGCGGAAAAGCCTGTGTTCTCTTATAACAACGGCGTTCTGTTTGGAGAGTATACACCTCAACAGTTAGATCCAAACTCGATTTTAAATGAGATGAATGCCAATCTTTATCGCTATGAACAATTGAGTGTTGAACAACTGGAAGCGATGAGGAAAAGCGGTACATATATCACTCCGACTGAGGAATCTAAAGCAGACAACGACGAATACAAGCTCACTGACGAGGCGTTTGATATTTCTGCTGAGGATAGAGACAGAATCAATCGTATGTACATTGGTGCGTATCACTGATAGTCTCGCTTTCCTTGTTAAGGATGATATAACACTAAAAGCTTTTATTGAAGGCCTGTATTATGGACTTCATAATAATTTTCCAGAACATTTTATTCTTTTTAAGGATTCATATAACTTAAAATAGATTTTCCATTATCTTTTCATATCTTCTTAAATGTCCGCAAAGCCTTATTTTATCAGCTTTACGGGCATTTCTCTTTTCGGCTGATACTTCCAAACCGCCACGTTTCATCACTTTTTTTCATGGTCAATCGTGGTAAATATCGTGGTAAAACTTTAGGCTATCATGCTCCTTAATTCTGCCTTGACGTTCTCTATGGACGCATGGGCGTACAGGTTCAGCGTGATACTGATGTTTGCGTGTCCCATGATATACTGTAAACTCTTAGGGTTCATGTTCCTGTTCGCAAGTCTGGTACAGAACGTATGACGCAGGATATGGGGCGTTATCTTTGGTAAGCTGTCCTCATGGCTCTTGTTATATTTCTTTCTCAGATTAGCGAAAGTAGAAGTATAATAGGCATTCGTCATAGGAAAGCCTTTCCCGTTCAGAAAGAGGAAACCACTGTACCCGTCTATCTCTGTCGGCTCTGCCTTTGGCTTGTCCGCCATGACACGCCCAAATGCCTGTTTCACTTCCTCGCTCATGGGAACATCGCGCACACCGCTTTTCGTCTTTGGCGTTTCGATATAATAGCCTGTTTCCTTGCTGGATAATAGCTGGTGGTCTACATGGATAACGCCGTTTTCAAAGTCTATATCCTGCCTTGTCAGTCCGCACAGTTCCGAGATACGAAGCCCTGTCTTTAACAGTATTACGATTGCGTCATAATACTTTTTATATACCCTGTCCCTGCTGGCAAAGGACAAGAGCCTTTCTTCCTGTTCCTCGGTCAATGCCTGCCGTGGTGTCCTGTCGTCCTCTATGACCTCATTCAGCTTGAAATCAAAGGGGTTCTTCCTCACGAGGTCGTCCGCTATGGCAATGCGGAATGACGCATTTAACGAGCGTTTATAATTGCTTATGGTCTGATAAGCATAGCCCTTGTCTTTCATGCGTAACGCCCATTCCTTAGCGTCTGAAAGGCGTATGCTGTCAATGCTCCTAGCCCCCAGTATATCGCCCTCTAATGTCCGCATGAGCTTTTTCCTGCCCTGTCTTGTGCTTTCCTTTACGTTGGCTCTCTGGGCGTTCTGTTTGGCGTATAGCTGGCACAGCGTCATTTTTCCGCCTGTTGTGTCGATACCGTCCTGTAAATCCCTTTGTATCTCCGTTTCTAATTCCCTTAGGGATTTCCCGTCCCTCTTGCCTTTAGGTACGAGGTCTGTCGGCACAAGTTTCCATGAATAGGCATACCTTGTCTTTCCTGCCTTGTCCACATATTTGTATAAGTATCTTCCGTCTGCTCGCTGGCTCTCTCCTGTATGCAGGACACGTCCTTTGCTGTCCCGTCTTTGCTCTTTCATTCTGTTTTGCTCCTTTCGTAAGAAAGAGCCTTGATATGACTTACTGAAATAATATCACATACAAGGCTCTTTTGCATTAGATTGCGTCTGTTTTATCCATAAATTTCTCAAACTGTTTTTTCTTAATCAAGATACGGTTGCCGTTCATCACATACCAGTCGCCGTGTCGGTTTTCTTCTACCAATCGGCGTAGCTTGTTCTGTCCGATTGTGAAGTATCTTGACGCTTCCTCAATGGTAAGGGTGTATTTTTCCCATACAGGAATATCAATCTTTTCGTTCATCATGCCACCCCCCTACCTGTTCTTTGTGTCATACTGGACGTAGGGTATCAATTCTGTCCTGTCTATCCGCTGTAAATGGGCGGTCAGCTTGCTGGAAAGGGAAGTGCTGTACCTTGCCTTATCTACCATATCCCCGACACGTTCCAGCCCACCTAAAGCGTCATGGGATTCGAGGAAGTAAAAGCCTTTGACAGCGGATATGACACCACCCTCTGTAAGCCACTGTTGCGTTTCTTCAAGGGAATTATGCGGTGTGGGTACATGGAGTTTTAAAAGTTCCACAGCCCCTAAAAAGCGTTGCCAGAAACGGCACGTTTTCCACCTGCTCTTGTTGCTCTCATTCCTGTTTGCTACGACAAAACGCAGGTTGTCCGCCAGCAGTCCGAAAGCCAGTTCCCCAATCTCCAGCGGTCTTGCCTGAAATGCCATAGCAAAGGCATGAGCCTTTTCATCACGCAGTTGCATTTCCGTCCGTTTCCAACTCCCGACTTCATCAAGCGTCCTGTTGTATTTGCCGCACACTTCCTTGTCCTTGTCATAAAAGCGGTAGGAAAGCCCCGATTTTCCAGCCCCGATATAGACGGTCTTTGCGGTGTCAAAATCATCAAACTTGCTCTCGTCAAAATGGTAGCCCTCACTGTTGGCGATAAATTCCTCTTTTTCACATTTCTTCTTTATCTGCTCTATGGTAAAGAACGGCGTTTCGTTCCTGTCGTCAATGGCAACGTCCAGCCTTGTGAAATGGTAGTTTCCAGCCCCATATCTCCTTTCACAGCGTCCGAACATATCCCCAAAGGTCAAGCCGTTGTTATCGAGGATACGGAAAATATCATCACACCCCCTGCCTGTCATCACGAGATAACAGCCCAGCCCTTGTGGGTTGTCCTCTGTCTTTTTTGCGTCGCCCGATACATAAATATCTCCGATTTCCCAACGCGCCTGATACGTCTTAAATTTGACCGTTGCAGGATAGACATTAAAAATATCGGTCGGCAAGCATAAAATGTGCCGTATCACATCTTCTGCCGTTGCCGTATCAAAGACAATGCTGATGTAATCAATCTTGACGGATAAATTTTCATGTGTTGCGATAGTGCATTACTCCTTTCGTACTCCCCCGTTTTTTTGCGGGGTAAAAATCGTGTTTTTGTCCTTTATTTATCACAGTTTCTAGGTACTATGACATGTATGCGCAGGGCGGTGTTACATATACGCCCTGTACGGAACGCCTTACGGCGTTCCTTTTCTTCCTGCACCAGCCCCGTTCTTAACGCTCACGAGCCTTTGGGAGGCTCGTGGCTAAACGGGGCAGGCACAGGAAGAAACACCGTTTTCGGTCGGATAGTCCATGCCTATTCATGCTATCAAAGCGAAAATAACTCTTTTCTATGCCTACTCAAGCGTGTGATTGACCTCATTGTGCTTAATCACTATATCCTCCATGATAATAACGCCGTTAGAATTACTTGTCAAGAACTTTTTCTTGACTTTTTCGGCTATAATAAGTATGATAGGCTTATAAAGGAACGAAAAAGCCGGGAAAGGAAAAGATATAAGAAGTTATGGAGCATGACACAAAGAAAATAAATTTTTTAGGGGAGAACATACAGACCATAAGAAAACACAGGAAAATGAAACAGCAGGAGCTTGCGGACGCCATCGGTATCAATATGCAGAGCCTTTCTAAGATTGAACGAGGGGTAAACTATCCCACCTTTGACACGCTGGAAAAGATAATGGACGTACTGGAAGTAACACCGAATGAATTGTTGTCGGGGAGAATGGAAGTTTGTCCAACAGGCGGAAAAAGAGGTATGCAAGTTTTTACGGACGGAAGAACGCCTAAATGCAGAACTGAAACACGGACACTATGATAACTTCTTTGACAGTGAAGAAGAATGGCTAGAGTATGAGTTGGAGCAGTTGCGGAAATACATCACAGACTATATCAAGGGAGAGGACATACAAGCGTCCGACCTTTACCCTATCAAAACATTTATCCAGCACTTGAAATTTCAGAAAGTATTAGACCGTTATGATGATTTATACAGCATGGATATGTTCGGGGAAAGCACAGACGGACACAAGTACGGTACACCTTATCAGGTTGTAAAGAGGATAAATCCCAACTCAAAAGAAGATATGGAGCTGTTGCGGGAAGTCTTAAAGGACAGCCATTTTGACAACGGGGACGAGTAGCCTTTTTCCTCTTGCAAAAAGATACAGCAAACAAAAAGCCCAGATCAAGAGTGCAAGCACCACTTCTAAAGAAGTGGCAGGCTCTTGACAGGGCTTTTTCTTTTCTGTTTATGGCAGACAAGAGAAAAAAGGATAGCTATATTGTATAGTTTCTCTAATAATTTTAGAGCAATGAATTTATCACAGGTACTTCGTCTTTTCATTGTAAAAGTACAATCGTGGAAAGCACTAATATTGGCACTTTGATTTTGTGCATTATGCACAAAATATGATAGCAACAAAGAGGTCATATATAAAATAGAAACAAAAATAACTTGACATTTAATGAAATATATGTTATGTTGAGGTTAGTAAAAACAGTACGTGACATAAAACTATCAAAAAGTAAAAAAGAGAAAGGAGGTTTATCGAATGAGAGCAAAGAAGTTGAGAACGAAAGTAGTTGGTCTTGTAGCAGCAGTTATGGTTGTCGGCGCTCCACTTACAGCGTGGGCTATTGATGTAGCGGGTGGAGATTTGTACTACAATGGAGGGCAAACAGACACCATTGTATATTCCGAAATTGGGCGTAAAGCAGGTATTAGTCGCAACTACATGGTAAAGGCAACTGTAAAGGTCGGCGGAGATACATATACCAGTGGATTCAAGTCAAACTACGCTTACAAAGATGCAAAGAGAGTTTGGTGGGCGAACGAAACATCTTATTATGATTATTATCCATATTAAGTAAAATAGTTCAAACACCTAGGGCGGGGCTATTTGTCCCGCCCTATTTTATACATTTCTTCAAAGAAAGGGGCGTATGTTATGAAAAAATTTTTAAAGATTTTTATTTTCCTTGAAGTCATACTCTTTGCATATATTTTTAATACTTCTATTTACAACATTTATGAAAAGAATAACATTGCTACTGAGAATTTAAAAGGGTATGTTTTAGAAGAAACATCGCCAGAAATTCTCGACAAATTTTATACAATATTTACAGAAGAATATTCTCAAAATAAATTAGAACTCATTAACAATACGCTCACTTCCACAGATAAATCTGTTTATGATTTATATTGCTATCCATTAAATGAGTTTACACAAAAACAGCCTATATCTTCCTCTATTTTGTTTCAATATCATGAATTGCAAAAGGAAGATTTTTTAGATAGTGTTGGTGTATTCTATACAGATTTACCAGCTAACGCAATTAAAGAGATAGCTTCTCAACTGTCCGTCGCAATAAATAACTTTGAAAATGACGCTATTCCGTATAGTATGGTATTAGAATTGAATCTTCTGAATTTTGTAATCTTATTTATTGTACTTCAAATCATATACTGTATTTATACGTCTTATAGTTTGAAAAAAATAGGTATTAAAAAAAGCATGGGCTTTTCTACTATACATATTTTAAAGGAGCAAATTACCAGTGTAATAAAATATTTTGCTGTAATATGTTTAGTATTACTGTTCTTGCTAAATTTATATTACGCATTAACAAACAGATATGATTTTTCTTATTTAGCAACAAGTGTACTGTTCTTTATTGGTGTTTTAGCTATAAATATACTTTGTGTTTTAATTACAAGTATTTTAATTAAGTTTGTTTCTTTAGAGGCAATGATAAAAAATAAGACTTTAAATAGCGGCACAAATATTGTAGTTCAGGCTATAAAAATAATTTTTTCGGTAATAATCGCTATCACTATTATTTCATTGCTGAATCAGGGGAACTCATTTAGACAAAGCCAACAAGCTGTTTTAGATTATAAGTATCTGGACGGATATTATACCGCTAATGGTTTTAATTCATCGGAGTATGATTATGCGTTAGCAAACACAGACATATTAGAAAAATATTCTGAACAAACATTAGAGATGTATAATCATAACCATTCACTACTATGTGATTTTAGGACAGACGGTGGTTTGCAGACATCACGCCCCTATTATGAACAACAGCTTGTTATTGCAAATAGAAATTATCTGAATGAATTTTCAAATATCCAGCTCAGTGGAAAACCATTGGGAGAAGATATATTTAGTGAACCAACAGTATTAGTTCCACATAAATATAAGAATGATGAAAATTCTATTAGCGAATATATTAAGCAAGAATATTTCCGATTGATGAATTACAATCAATTTTATGGAATACCGGGAGAAGAAAAAACTATTGATAAATTTAATGTTGTTTATATAGACGATGATTCTACGATAAAAGTCAATACAGAAAATGGTTTTTCGGATATGGCTAATCCTATTATCATTGTTGATACGGGCAATTTTGCAGGACTTTACTATTTGGATTCTTTAAATACAAGGTGTTTATTTTTTCAAATGGAGTCAAGAGAAGATTTTTCTTCTTTGTTATCAGAATATGATTTAGAGCAATTAGTTACAGCTGGAACATTACTTACACCTTATTTAATGCAACTTGAAAATGTGACATTCGTTCTTAAAACACTCACTATGTTTACGATTGTCTTTATAGTGTCTTTACTGTTTATTTTGTATATTTCAAATTATGTGGACATTTTTGTAAATCGAAAGAGATATGCGGCAAAAGAGATTTTAGGATTCTCTCATTTTAGGACACTGAAAAATCGGTATATTTTTTGGGGAATCGAAATAATTATATCAGGCGTATTAACTGCTATAAATTATTATTTTGCTTGCCTTTTTGCGATTATACTTATTGACTACATATTCTGCGAATTGCTTTATAGAATTTATATCTCAAACGCTTTATATGAGATTGAAAAGGGGGCATAAGTATGTCATTGATTACATTAAAGAACGTCAAAAAAGAATATGGGAAAAATCAGGTTCTATTTGAAAATTTATCTTTAGAAATAGAAAAAGGCGAATTTGTGGGGCTTGTAGGGAAAAGCGGGGCAGGTAAAACGACACTTTTAAATATAATAGGATTGATTACTGATATATCCGAGGGAACAATCACTATTGATAGTCATAAAAATTTGTCCATGAACGGTAAAAATGCTATGATTTTGAGAAGATATACAATAGGCTATCTATTTCAAAATTATGGACTAATAGAAGATGAAAGCGTGTTGTGGAATTTAAAATTAGCTCTTGAATATAAAAAAGTAAAAAGAAGAAAAACTGAAACTAATCAATAAGTATTTAAAGCAATTTGAGCTAAGTGACATGCTTAACAAAAAAGTATATCAGTTAAGCGGTGGAGAGCAACAGCGAATTGCAATTATTAAATTGATTTTGCAAGGAAGTCAGATTATATTAGCTGATGAACCAACTTCTGGACTTGATAAAGAGAACGAATTGATAGTGATGAAACTTTTGAAAGAATTAAATGAAAAGGGCATTACTATAATCATGGTCACTCACAACATGAATTTGTGCGATTGTTTTTCCAGAGTTATAAATGTAGAAAACTTTAGATAGTTTGTTAAAGGGAGATACGCGGTTTTATTATACGTGCAATCTCCCTTTATATTTCGTCATATCAAGACTCATATTCAATTATGGTAAATTCGTGGTAAAACACTTATTTTTTCAAGTGATGAACAGCCCTTAAATGCTGTATTTATGCGGATAATCGGATTTTCTATATCAAGTTTATCTAAAACACCGTAAGCAGTTTGTTGTCGATTATTCTCGAAAAGGCAAATTCAAGGTTATCAATTTTGAAGAAGAATTGTTGTCTAATAAGGTAACACTAATTGAATTAGGCTTTGTTACTTCAAGCGTTTTACTGATAACTATGAAGCGTAAATTGGAGAGTCAACTGCTCTTTGATAAAATTCCAAGTAGCTATATTCTTGATTCCGATGATAATCCCCTTGAATACAATATAAGCAGTCGTACTCTTGAAGCGGTCGATTCATCGGATATTGAAATTCTCCCTCCAGGTGATATACCTGAAAAAGACGAAAGAACGTTAGCCGACATTTTGATACCTACCGTTCTTTCTACAGGAGGAATGATAGGCGTTAGAGCTGTGATGTCTAAATCCGCCAGTTCGAGTGGTATGGGTGGTATGATGTGGATGATGACGGCTGCTACCGGTGTAATGACTTTGGTTACATCCACCTACAACTATTTTAAACAAGGAGCAATTATTGAACATAATCTTGTACTTGTAGTTGACGAGTTTACTGAATTAAAGCGTTTTTCAAGCGAAAGCAATGACGTTGACTTTATTGCGGAAATAACAACGATTGCCCGTGTTGGCAGAACGCTTGGATTTCATATCATTCTTGTATCACAGAATATCGAGGGTGCTATCTACCAAGTTTCTACCAACTTTTGTGCTGTTGGGTTTCTACCGAGTTTCTACCAAAAATCTTCTGATTTGCGATTTTTACGATTTCCCGTAATAGCGCGGTTTTTAACTTTTCTACCGCCAAAAGCCCCGATTTTTCGGTGATTTGGCATCACTTGACGATAAATGACGATAAGTGGCGATAAAGTGGTGATACTATAGCATATAAGGTTATTGATGGAGAGGGCAATACAACTATTATAAAAATAAATGGGAAATTACATATGCTTATATACATAATAAAGGAAATCAATTTCAAGTGGAAAGGGATTTCTTTGAGTATATAGACGGAAATTCTATTCCATATGTTATTTTGTGTGAAGATGACAATACCCATGTATTATATTATTTGAAATTGAATAAAAAGGCTAACTGGGTCAAATCATGTTTTGATACATGCGATAAGGATGTTATATATTTAGGAAAGCAGGTTTTAAATTCTAAAGTTACAGAGACCGATTTGATTAAAGAACTGAAGAAATACTAGACAAAAGCATTTTGACATCGGTGATTCATCTCCTGTTACAGAACGAAAATTACGGAGGCATTAAGATATGGCATATGGTAAATCAATAGAATTATTTCTGGTTAATGGCACTGCTGATAGCTTAATAACGGCAGAATTGTCAAATTGGAATGGTAAAGCTATTAAAATTCCACGGATTGAAGTGCCTACATGCAGTAGAGAAGATATAAAGCAAGCGGGTGTTTATTTTTTGTTCTGTAAAGAAGATAACGGGAAAGATTCTGTGTATATAGGAGAGGCAGAGAATGTAAAAGAGCGGTTGATTCAGCACCTAAGAGATGCACAGGCTGAGAAGGAAAAATATTACTGGAATACTGCAGTTATATTTATAGGGAGAGACCTTAATAAAGCGTTGATTAGATATCTTGAAAACCGTTTTGTAGAAATTGCACGACAGTGTAATAGATATGAGGTTCTTACAAAAAATACATATAAAAATACTGTGCTAAAGGAATCCCAAGTTGCAAGTATGGAAGAATTTGTTGATAATGTAAGGATACTGATTAATGCACTTGGCTATAAGGTTTTGGATGCATATACTAATGCTATTCCAAAAGAAAATCCAGTTGGAGATACGGAGAAAAAAGAAGATATAAAGTTGTATTTGGAGCGTGTCATAAAAAATGTAGGAAAAATAGAGGCACAGGGTACAATCACATCTGAAGGATTTATTGTATTAAAAGGAAGCCAGATATCTCCCGTGGATGACAATACAGTTCCTGACACAATAAAAGAACAAAGGTGTACCAGTAATATCATAGATGGTATATTACAAGAAGATATGCTTTTTTCAAGTCCATCAGGTGCGGCAATGTTTGTTGTCGGTAAAAGTGATAATGGTTTGACACGATGGAAGGATGAAAATGGTCGCACTTTAAAAGAAATTGAAAATCATGAAATGATGAATGAAAAATAATATTTTGTAAGCGGAGCGTAATGACATTATGGTTATTTGTCCAAAATGCAGATCGGACAGGACTGCACCAATATTATATGGTTATCCGTCCCATGAAGCCTTTGAAGCAGAGGAACAGGGAGAACTTATCCTGGGTGGATGTGAGATGATAGACGGAATGCCACACGAGGATTATGGCTGCCTTGACTGCAGATACCGATGGTCAAAGGAACTTCTTCCAGCTACTCAGATTACCAAAATACGATATAAGGTTGTGGAGAATGGTCCGTGTACGATAGATTCCCAACAGTCATGGGTGTATGAAATATATCCGGATGGAAGATGTAAAGAATATATCTATCAAGGGCAGAGCCGGAAATATCAGTTTAAAACTGATGAAAAGGTCTCCGAAAAGAAGGCATACAGACTTGCATGCTCCCTACAGAAAATCATAGGTGCTCCATTGTGGGAAAAGAACATTGTAGAAGGTCAAGTGTGCGATGGATGCAGTTATGAACTTCAGATAACTTATGCTGATAAGCGGAAAGAAATAATAAATGGTGATGTTGCCGGGGGTACGTTTGATTCCATACTGGAGAAATTCGTCCACAGCGTGTTCCCAGAATAAAAATGATTATATAGCGGAAGTCTCTATTGACAAAACAAACATATGTTCGTATAATTATCTCATCGCTACATTAGGAGTGTTGAACAGTCTACAGAGATATGGTGTTTGGCAGACTATTTCCCTTGGTCGAACTTATATCGCAGGAGGCACGTTTAATATGACATACGAAACAGGTACAGAAGTTTTCTTCATTGAGAGCAACCGTATAATCCGTAAGGCAACCGTGGTCAGAAGAAGCGGTGATTTTTACATATTACGATTTGATGAAGGCGGTGGCATCCAGTTAAGAGAAGGCAGAATTTTTCCAACAAGAGAACAGGCAGAAGCAACGCTGCCTGGAGAAAAAGTTCAGAAAAAAGCTAACTCTCCATACGATTACTGGCATTGAAATGTAAATTCGCAAAAGGGGGTTGACAGTAATACCCCCTTTTGATATATTAATAGTGTCAACCGTTCAGTTGACAGTTGACACAGCATTCTACAATGCCAAATGTAGCTTACCAAATTATTATAATTAATATGGATGACGCACATTAAATCAAATAAAGTGTAAAGAAAACCAATGTATAAGAATGAATATTAAAATTAATTAGAAAGTGCGGTTGAATAGTATGAATGAGAACGAAAAGGTAAGTTTTGGAAAGTATATTGAAACGATACGAAAAGAGAAAAGAAAATCACTAAGAGAAACAGCAAAAGCAATCGAAGTATCTCCACAATTCCTAAGTGAAGTGGAGAAGGGTAGAAAAAGTACCCTGACAAATGAGAGAATTGAGAAACTGGCAAAATTCCTCATGTTATCTGAAACCCAGACTTATACACTTTATGATATGGCAGCGGAAGCAAGAACATCGAATGATGTGTTAATACCACAGGATTGTGTCGATTATGCATCAAATCCTTATGTGCTTGAGGCACTGAGATTATCTAAAGAAACAGGAGCAGGGGAGGCAGAGTGGCAGGTACTTCTTGACGAATTAAGAGCTCGAAAGGGGTAGTAGCAGCCTATGTATGAACCACAGTTTAGATGCAGAAGTAATGGTGTTCCCATTTTATCCCATAAGGATATTGAATCAGATGCAGAAATGTTCATCCGAGATTTTGATCCGGATGTACTGAACAATCCTAAAGAAGTTAATATTGAGGAATTCGCAGAGTTCTATCTGGGATTGACACCAGAGTATAATAATCTGACTCATTGCGGACTCATTCTTGGAAGAATGGTCTTCAATGACAGCAACAAGGTTCCGGTATATGATGCAGATGCAAAACGTGCAGAATATATATTTGCCGGAAGGGGAACGGTCATGATCGATAACACATTGCTGACGGACGAGCACCGCTTCCGTTCAACGATGGGGCACGAATCAGGACACTGGATTTATCAGCAGTCGTATTTTTACAGAGACCCGAATCAGCTGGTCCTGTTCGATAATTTGGAACAAACATCAACTGCTTGTAGAAAAACAGACATAGAAGGTGGGGAAGCAGCGCAGAGCAATGGGCGCAAGCAGTTATGTTCAGATCATGACTGGCTTGAACATCAGGCTAAATATTTCAGTGCAGCGATCCTTATGCCGAGAACTGCAATGAGACAGGTCTGTGGTGATAAAGAATTAAGAAAAAGACTCAGAGAAGAGTTTCCGGGATTTGAGTTGGAAATGCTGGCAACAGAAGTGGCAGAAATCTTTAATGTATCATCAGAGTCGGCAAAGATTAGAATTAAACAGCTGGGATTTGATTTTGCAAAGTCACCAGTTAAACAGAAAACGCTTTTTACAATTGGTTATCCGAGTAGTGTTATCTCACTGTAAGCATAAGCACCTCGAAAAGGGGTGCTTCTATTATAAATAATGTGTCAACCAAGGGGTTGACGAATATAATTCTACAAACCATGAAAAATAGGAAAATAAACAAAATATATGAATTATATTTCGATACAAGAAATATAGTCCTAAAATAAATAAATATTGACATATAATTCAAATAACGTATAATAGTATGTAACAGGAGGTAGATAAAATGGAGTTTGACAGAAGCAGATTAATGAACAATATAACGACTTTGATAAAAGAAAAAAATATAAAAATAGGTGAGCTTGAAAATTCAGTAGGTATCAGTACTGGATATTTATCCAAAATGGCAAAGCCTGAAAATGAATCAATGCCGGGAATTGATTTAATATGGAAACTTGCAGAAAAACTTGGTGTAAGTGTAGATATGCTTGTTGGCGGTGATTTCAGCAAATCAAATGATAATTTGTTTTATCTTGTGAAATTCCTGCATGAATTGAAACTGGAAACAGATGTTCATGAAATAACATGGAGTAAATTTTCCAGCTACGATGCGGTTAAGGATCCATTAGATTTACCTGAATGGGATGATCTGGAATGCAATGTTGAAGAAAAAATAGTTACATCAAATATTACAGATAGATATGTATCCTTATTTGATTCCCAAAGAAATCTTAAAGCAACAAAAGAAAATTTTTATGCGTTTGTAGATACACTTCATATTGTTCTTCTGTTCAAGTGCATAGAGACAGTTGAAAATGAAGAAAAAGTGGTTTATGAATTATACTCTGCAACGGACAATGGACCAAGTAATAACTATATTATTCCGTTGTGTTCCACATTGGAAAAAGACGGTGCGATATTTTTTGCTCTGAGTGATTTTTATGAATGCGTACAAAGGCACGATAAAGATATTCAGTTAAGAGAATCAGCACGAAAAGCAATTGGAGACTTTTTAAATCGTAATAATACGGAAGAATTGCCATTTAACTAGGAGGTGCAGCCTGAACATGGTAACAGAAAAAGTAAAAGGGGTAATTTCCTGCCCCATATGTAAAAAAGGAAAAGTAATAGCGTACGAAAGCGCATCAGGGAAATCATCAGTAGGATGTCACAATTGTGGAAGATACCTGTTGGTTGACTGGGATAAGATGACAGCCGTTGAAAATAAGGCCTGTAAAAATGCCTATAAGATGGTTGTAAATAATTGAATAACAATTTGCTGACTGAGCAATAGGGGCGTTTGAATAAAAACAGCTACCACATAGCCAGAGCAGATTACCAGAGGAAATAAGAACGATCTTGTTTCCCTTGGTAATGTGCCCCTGGCTATTTTTTTTGTCCTTTTTTGAGATCGTTTTTGAAACCGTGAGTTGTTTCTACATTACACAGAAGGATGAAAATGCACGTCAGATTATGAAACACGAATGGCTATTTTAAATTTTGTATCAAGATAAATCGGTCAGAAATTATTAGGTTGGTTAAGCAGATCATTTTTTATGCTGCTAATAACAAATCGTTAATGATGAAAAAGTCCCCCTTATATATTCTCCATTCGCCTGATTATATTTTGCGAAATAAATGAAACGGCAAGGAGAATAAGTCATTAGGCATAAAAAGATGAAGTTTTGATGTATCTGAAAAAATTTTTGAAATTTATTTTTAATCGTGCAAAAAGTCTGCACCTTTAAAAATTATTCTTTAGTCACAAAGCAAGGGAACAGAAAGGAGGTGAGCGAGAGATGGCAAAGAAAAGCATGACACCAAGTGAGCGCAGGGAAGCAATCTTAAAGGTTCTGTGTCAGAGAAGACAGGACAAGATTGATAATCTGGCATTTGAGTTTGACGTTTCAGTCCGGACTATAAAAAACGATATCGAAGAGCTGTCTCTCGCTTACCCAATCGAAACAGTCCGAGGCAGATATGGTGGAGGTGTAAAAGTGGCAGACGGATATTATGTCGGTCGCAATTACCTGAAACCGAAACAGCAAGAACTGCTCAAAAAGCTGCAAAGCACCCTTCAGGGTGACGATCTTGAGGTGATGAACAGTATCCTTCGTGATTTTGCTTTGTAAGAACTATATTTACGAGAACCCCACGGCCATGAGAGCCGAATGAGAAAGGATGAATTATTATGATGAAAATTTTTATCTGTAGCCCGTATCAGGGCAACATCGAGGAGAACAAAAAGAAGGCAGCATATTACGCAAAGATCGTTGCCAAAGCTGGGAATGTCCCAGTTGCACCACATATCTATTTTCCAACCTTCCTTGATGAGAAGAATCCCAACGAGAGAATGACAGGAATTGAAATGGGACTGGAACTCATGGATACATGCGATATGGTCTATGTTTTCGGTTTTGAGATTACGGAAGGCATGAGATTCGAACTGGAACATGCCAAGGAAATGAAGAAGCCTGTAAGACTTTATGACAGAAATTTTGAACAGATCTGTGTCAAAACGCTTCCGATTGATGACCGTGCCAGTGATGAGTACCGTTCCCTGATCAAGGGGCAGAAGCTCATGAGATAGGAGGTCCGCCATGTCAGTAGTTAATGTCCGTTACGGACTGTATCCGGGTGAACGTCTTATGGTCACTGCAGGAAAGAAAACGAAAAAAGCAACCGTAGTAAAGGAGTACCCGTTCCATATTCTGATGGACTGGGGAAAGTACAAGTCCAGCGTAAACAAGATCGATGTGTATACAGGTGATGTGAAGCTGGCACGCATTTGAAAGGAGAGAACGCCATGAGTGAGGCATTGTTATTAGTGGCCGAGGGCTACGAGCAGATTGCTGCCGGAATCAGAAAGATGGTTGCAGCACAGAAAGATACACCAAAGAAAGAGGAGAAGCCTGTGAAGAAGGCTGAAAAGAAGGAAACTCCTGTGGCAGATACACCGAAGGAAGAAGCTGCACCGAAGGAGACAGCCGTTGACAGAAAGACAGTCCGTGCCTTCCTTGCGGACAAGTCCAGATCAGGAAAGACCTCGGAGGTAAAGAACCTGATCGAGCAGTTCGGATTCCAGAAGCTGTCAGATGTTCCTGATGAGAAACTGCCGGAACTGTATGAGAAAGCGCAGGTGCTCTAATGGGCGGACATGCAAGGTTCTCCCCATCGTCCGGTAAAAGACGTCTGGAATGCCCTCCATCGTTACTGTTGGAGGAGCAGTTCCCGGACGAAGAATCTCCCTTCGCAGCAGAAGGGAGTGCCGGGCATGCGATGGCGGAGTACCTCATCAATAAGTATCTGAAGAAAAGGACTAAAAGACCTGTATCTGATTATTATTCGGATGAACTGCTCGAAGCCGTGGATGATTACGTGGAATATAACATCGGCCAGATCGAACAGGCAAGAAAGGACTGTGATGACCCGTTCATCGGAGTGGAGCTGAAGGTCAGTCTTGCACACAGAATCAGGGACTGCTTCGGTACTGCAGATATGGTGGTGGTCGATTCCCATAAGATACACATTATCGATCTGAAGCTCGGCAAGGGCGTGGTGGTCGATGCAGAACAGAATGTCCAGCTTATGATCTATGGACTGGGAGTTCTGGACATGCTCGGTTTCTTATATGAGATCGACACGGTTGAGCTTACCATCGTCCAGCCGAGGATCGAACATTTTTCCACTTGGGAGATATCGGCAGAAGAGCTGCTTGTATGGGGAAAAGACGTTCTTGAACCGGGAGCAGCAAAGGCTCTTGCCGGAGAGGGAGAGTTTAAAGCCGGAGACCACTGCCGATTCTGCAAGGCAAGATTTACATGCCGTGCAAGGGCAGAGGAATATCTGAAACTTGCCCAGATGGAATTTGCCGAGCCGGCCCTTATGTCAGATGAGGAAATTGCAGAGGTTCTTTCCAAGGCAGATGCCCTGAAGAAATGGGCAGAAGAAGTTTACACCTACGCACAGAATGAAGCGGTGGTCAACCATAAGGAATGGCCCGGATACAAACTCGTTCTGGGAAGAAGCAACCGTAAATATACGGATGAAGATGAAGTGGCCGAGGCAGCACAGAAAGCCGGATACACGGACATCTATAAAAAGAGCCTGATCGGCATTACCGAGATGGAAAGGCTGATGGGCAAAAAGAAATTTAATGAGATCCTTGGTTCACTGGTGTACAAGCCTGACGGCAAGGTCACACTGGTGCCGGATTCAGATAAAAGAGAAGCAGTTAAAACAGCAACCGCAGAAGCGGATTTTAAGGAGGACTAAATTATGACAACAGCAAATTTAACAAAAGTAATCGTACCTTGCAGACTTAGCTATGCGCACCTGTGGGAGCCGGATTCCATCAACGGAAGCGAACCGAAGTATTCCGTATCCTGTATCATCGACAAAGAGGATAAGGAAACCATCGCCAAGATCAAGAAGGCAATTGAGATCGCCAAGGATGAGGGAAAAGGCAAGTGGGGCGGTAAGATCCCGGCGAACCTGAAGACTCCGCTCAGAGACGGTGACATCGACAGACCTGAAGACGAGGCGTATGCGGATAGCATGTTCCTGAATGCCAACAGCAAACAGGCCCCTCAGATCGTGGACAGACAGGTGCAGCCGATCCTTGACCAGAGCGAGGTATATTCCGGCTGCTACGGAAGGGTATCCATTACTTTCTATGCTTACAACAGCAACGGAAATAAGGGTATCGCGGCAGGACTTGGAAATGTACAGAAGTTAAGGGATGGAGAGCCTCTCGGTTCCAGAGCTAATGCCAAGGATGAGTTCGAGGCAGTAGATGCAGAGGATGATTTCCTCTCATAGGAGCACAACGGCAGTTTTAAACCGGGCGGTGGTTTCCACCGTCCGTGTACATAAAGGAGATGTTATTTTATGGAAGAACTGATGAAGGAGCTTAACAGCATAAAAAAGTATATCCCGTATAACACATACGCACCATCAAGGGACAGATGAAGTCCGGCAATATGGCAGCAGCAAGAACGGGGATCAACAGAATAAAGAAAAGAGTGGAGGGACAGGCTTATGGACACACTTGCAATTGATATTGAAACTTACTCAGATGTATCGCTCCCGGACTGCGGGGTACATAGATATGCAGCATCGGAGCAGTTCGAGATCCTTTTATTTGCTTACAGTCTGAATGACGAACCGACAAGGATCATTGACCTTGCATCCGGGCAGACGATGACGGATGAGATCATGGAATGCCTTATGGATGATTCCGTGGTAAAAACAGCTTTCAATGCTGCCTTTGAGCGTAACTGTATCAACCGCTTCTTCGGGCTTTCCTTAAAGCCGGAAGGATGGAGATGCACGGCAGTTCAGGCATCCATTCTGTCGCTTCCGCTGTCACTGGAAGGCGTGGGCGAAGCACTGAATCTTGATAAGAAGAAAATGTCAGAAGGCAAAGACCTCATCCGATATTTCTGTATGCCGTGCAAGCCTACCAAGGCAAACGGGGGAAGGACAAGAAACCTTCCGTCCGATGCTCCTGAGAAGTGGGAGCTGTTCAAGACATACTGCATCCGTGACGTGGATGTAGAAAAACAGATCAGAAACAAGCTGGCGAAATTCCCGATACCAGACAGGGAACAGGAGCTTTACTGCATGGACCAGAGAATCAATGACCGTGGAATCATGGTTGACCGTGAACTAATCAGCCATGCAGTGACGTGTGACCTTTTATATAAGGAAGCAGCATCCAAGAGGGCATATGAGATATCAGGACTGGAAAACCCGAACAGTGTATCACAGCTTAAGGAATGGCTGAATGAAAAAGGCATCGAGGTGGATTCCCTTGCCAAGGCTGCAGTAGAAGAACTGGTGGAGAAAACGGAAGGGGAAATATCCGAGATGATGAAGCTCAGGCTTTCCATGTCAAAAACCTCGGTAAAGAAATATGAGGCAATGGAACGCTCTGTCTGCCCGGATGGAAGGGTGCATGGATTATTACAGTTTTACGGGGCCAACCGTACAGGACGATGGGCCGGCAGACTCGTACAGATCCACAACCTTCCGCAGAACCATATGGAAGATCTGGAACTGGCACGTTCCATCGTAAAAGAAGGCAGATATGACCTGGTGGAGCTTTTGTATGATTCCACACCGGATGTGCTGTCGGAACTGATCCGTACCGCATTTGTTGCAAAGCCAGGATGCAGATTCATCGTCAGCGATTTTTCGGCAATCGAGGCGAGGGTCATGGGATACCTTGCCGGAGAAGGATGGGTCATGGAGGAGTTCCGTGGTGCAGGAAAGATCTATGAGCAGACGGCATCCAAGATGTTCCATATCCCGATCGAAGAGATCACAAAAGGAAGCCCGTACCGTGCAAGGGGAAAGGTGGCATCGCTTGCCTGTCAGTATGGCGGTGCGGAAGGTGCGCTCGTCAGCATGGGAGCATTAAATTTTGTGGAAGAAGAGGAACTGAAGGGCTGGTACAGTCGTGGCGGACAGCAAATCCGCACATCGTGAATTACTGGTATGAAATTGATGGTGCGGTAAAGGCAGCCGTGAAGGAGCGGAAGATGACCACGGTCGGAAGGGTGACGGTATATTACCAGTCTGGGATGTTAAAGATCGCACTGCCGTCAGGAAGGGTGCTGTCCTATGTAAGACCGAGGATGACCGTGAACCGATTCGGTTCGGAGAGCGTCAGCTATGAAGGAATCGGCACGAACCGCAAGTGGACGAGAATCGAATCTTACGGTGCGAAATTCTGTGAGAATATCGTTCAGGCAACCGCAAGGGATGTACTGGCAGAGGCGATGCTCCGTCTGGAAAAGAAGGGATTTGATATTGTGTGCCACATTCATGATGAAGTGGTGCTTGAAGTGCCGGAGGGGACATCCTCGGTGGAAGAAGTAAATGGAATCATGGCGGTATGCCCTGACTGGTGTGAGGGGCTTCCGCTTAAGGCTGCCGGATTTGAAGTCCGTTTTACAAGAAAGATTAGGAGGCAGAAACATGTTTGTATCGATCGGAAACGCAAGAATGGACAAAAAGTTTAACTGTACGGATATGACATATGAAGATTTTGTCAGCCGTCTGTCCAAGACAAAATATACTGCAGAAACAATGGAGCAGTACAGGAAGATGCCGAAAGGGAAGCAGGACAATATCAAGGATGTCGGAGGTTTCGTGCTTGGAAAGCTGAAGGGCGGACGAAGGAAGAAGGACTGCGTGATTTCCAGATCCGCCATTACGCTTGATATGGATTATGGAACACAGGGCATCATTGATGAACTGGAAATGTTCTTTGACATGAAGATGGTGGTGTATTCCACACATAAGCATACGCCGGAGAAACCGAGGCTTCGTATCATCATATTCCTGACAAGGGATGTGACACCTGATGAGTACGGGGCAGTCAGCCGTATACTTGCATCGGATATCGGAATCGAGTTTTTTGATGATTCGACCTATGAACCATCAAGACTCATGTACTGGCCTAGCACTTCCAGTGACGGTGAGTATGTGTTTCAGGAAATTGAAGGGAACGAAGTTGATCCCGATGAAGTGCTGTCCCGTTATAAGGACTGGCATGATGTATCAGCGTGGCCGGTCAGCAACCGTCAGGCATCCGTTGTGCAGAGGGATATCAAAAAACAGGCCGATCCGCTTTCCAAGGACGGGCTGATCGGGGCTTTCAACCGCACATACACGGTGACACAGGCAATCGACAAATTCATCCCGGATGTGTACAGACATTCAAGGGCGATCCCCGGAAGATATGATTATATCCCGGCGGATTCAGCTGCCGGAGTCGTGGTCTACGATGACCTGTTCGTATACAGCCACCATGCAACGGACCCATGCTGCGGAAAGCTGATGAATGCGTTTGATGTGGTAAGGCTTCATAAATTCGGGGACAAGGATGCAAGGGCAGCCGAAGGGACAGAGCCGGGAAAACTCCCTTCTTTCAAAGCAATGCAGGATTTTGTATCTGCAGATGAAGAAGTGAAGAACACGCTTGCCAGGGGAAAGACAGGAGCTGGCGGTACAGGAATTTTCCACAGAGCCGGATGAGGACTGGCAGAACAAGCTGGCACTTGACCGCAGGGGAAATATCAAGGATACACTGCAGAACATCGTACTGATCATCCGCAACGATGAGAATTTCAAGAACATCGTATACAACGAGTTCAAGGATACCATTGATGTCATCGGTCCGCTTCCGTGGAAACAGGTAAAGCCCGGATGGAATGACTCTGACCTTGCAAATGCAAAAGTGTATTTCGAGAGGGTGTACGGGATCTGGTCACCGACCAAGTTTAAGGATGCTCTGCTTGCCGTGGTGTCATCCGACAGGCTCTATCATCCAATCAAAGATTATTTTGCAACGCTTCACTGGGACGGACAGGAGCGTATCAATACACTGCTCATCGACTATTTCGGTGCGAAAGACTCACCATACACAAGGGCAGCCATCCGCAAGACACTGGTGGCTGCGGTAGCACGTATCTATAAGCCGGGAGTAAAGTTCGACTCCATCCTTGTGTTAAACGGACCGCAGGGAATGGGAAAATCCACCTTCTTTGCCATCCTTGGAAAGCAGTGGTTCTCAGATTCCTTATCCATTTCGGATATGAGGGACAAGACTGCTGCCGAGAAGCTGCTCGGAAACTGGATACTTGAAATCAGTGAGATGAACGGTATCCGCAAGACGGAAGTCGAGGTAGTAAAGTCCTTTGTTACCCGTCAGGATGATAAGTTCCGTCAGGCATACGGGGTCAATGTAGAGTCCCATCCGAGAAAGTGCATCATTGTGGGAAGCACAAACTCCGAGGGCGGATTCTTACGTGACGTGACAGGAAACAGAAGATTCTGGCCCGTGCATGTGCCGGGGACAGGAAAACACCACCCGTGGGAGCTTGACTGTGTCGACCAGATATGGGCAGAGGCAATCCATCTGTATAACGAAGGCGAGGAGCTGTTCTTAAAAGGTGCGGAGGCAGAGGAAGCGTACAAGATGCAGCAGGAGGCAATGGAGTCGGATGACCGTGAGGGCATCGTGCAGGACTATCTTGACAGACTGCTGCCGGACAACTGGTCATCAATGGATATCTACCAGAGAAGGGCATTCCTTGGCGGAGGAGAGTTCGAGACGGTAGGTGTTAAAGGAACGGTCATGCGTGAGCGTGTGTGCATCATGGAGATCTGGGTGGAGTGCTTCGGCAAGGAGCGCCAGAACTTAAAGAAGGCAGATTCCTATGAGATCGAAGGCATCTTAAACAAGATCGGGGGATGGAAGAAGTATGATTCCAATACCACGGGCAAGACCAAAGTCCCCCTTTACGGAGTGCAGAAGACTTTTTGTGAGGATGGATGAGAAACCAGAGGAAACCCGTTAGGCGGTTTCCGGGGTTTCCCAGATGCAGATGGGCAACGGTAGTCGGAAACCGTGCTGACACCTTGGAAAAGCGGTTCTTAGTTTCCCAGTTTCCCATTAAATCCAGTTGAGAATTAAAAATAAAGATAAAAAGAGCAATTCATGTATATATGCGCGTATAGGAGTTAAAGGCATATGGCAACCGCAATCGGCAAAGGAGGTATCTGGTTTTGCTAGAAAGTACAGTAGAGAGACATTTAAGACCTGAAAAAAGTAAGGCCGATGGCAAAACGTGTGGTCGGGCTTACAGGAACACCGGGAAACCTCATGGACTTATGGGCAGAGATCGGAATCCTTGATATGGGGCAGAGACTTGGAAGATACATCGGAGGATACCGTGACAGGTTCTTCCTTCCGGATAAGCGGAATCGTGAGATCATTTTTCCTATAAACCGAGGAAGGGCAGAAGAAAAAATATGAACTGATCTCCGATATCAGCATTTCCATGAAAGCCGTGGATTATCTTGATATGCCGGAATGCGTGAGCAACCGGGTGTCCGTTTCCATGTCGGAATCGAACAGGGGCTTTATGACAGGATGGCAGATGAAATGATCCTTGAATACGGGGAAGGGCAGGACATCGATGCGGTAAATGCAGCAGCCTTAAGCAACAAGCTCCAGCAGATGGCAAACGGTGCGGTCTATGATGAATCCGGCAATGTCCGTAATATCCATGACAGAAAACTGGATGCACTGGAAGATTTGATCGAATCAGCAAACGGGAAACCGCTTCTGGTTGCATACTGGTTCAAGCATGACAGGGAGCGGATATTAAAACGGTTTACGGCAAGGGATATCAATACAAAGAAGGATATCGAGGACTGGAATGAAGGAAAGATCCCTGTGGCGCTGATCCATCCGGCATCGGCAGGACA